>VMHT01161522.1_pt1 | contig 126617 bp, 101 predicted proteins | sample 4693611 | NCBI WGS metagenome assembly VMHT01 (sample SAMN12280063, study PRJNA550983) | marine metagenome | isolation source: seawater sampled from same location over 5 years 0.02-0.2 micron viral filtrate | place: USA: collected off the coast of southern California halfway between the port... ... | reverse complement strand
GCTCAAAGAAGTCAATTCAAGTGCACCACGTGTTCGTGAGGCATTCATTAACGAACTAGGACAATTAGGTTGTGCTGCGGGCCAAGAAGAGTGCGCTAGTGCACAAGCAGCAGAAGCATTGAACGACTTAATTGAACAGACAGATGATCAATTTGGTGGTTCTTATGAAATTCCGAGCCAACCTACAATTGACTTAGTGCTTGGTGAAATGTATGAGGATGATGGATCTCCTACACCGGGTTTGGATAAACTCGCCAGAGATGTTTGTACAACAGGTGAACGAGACTGTGGTGGCCCTGATGGTTTACTAGATAGAGCAATTATGGCTGTAGCAGTATCTGATAAAGTTGAGGCAAAAGATTTGATTGCAAAAACTCAAGCACAATTAGACGAGTTTAGCAAGCAAGAGAGGTATTGTGACGATGTCAACAATGACGGTGTTCCAGACCCAGAAACAGGAGTTTGTACATGGGAAGACTTGAACCTTACAATGACATTGACGGGGCCAGTCCCAATTACCAATGCTGTTACTGAATTCTCTTTCAAATTATTTTGGGAAATTTTCCCGACTGCAATTGTGCTTGTTGCACTTGGTCTCTTCGTCTTCCATTCTGATTTATTGCAAACAGGTATTACCGGCATAAGACCCATTCAGGGCATCAAGGTGGTGATTATTGCAGGATTACCCACATTGTGTGCGGTTTTTTGGACCTTAGGTCTGATTGGATGGACGAATTATGAGGTCACGATGACAGTGATTATTGTAGGTCCGATATTATTGGCCTTGGGAGTCTCGTATGGTCTCCACATCACGAATCGATATGCCGAGGAGGGTGGAACTAAGTCAGAAAAAATGAAGGCGTCATTGTCCTCTACAGGTAAAGCTGTATTTTTATCGGCTGTTACCACAGTTATTGGATTCATTTCCTTAGTTTTCACCCCAATGGCACCCATTCAAACAGTCGGTATTGCACTATCCTTGGGAATTGTTATTGTTTACATATTGACTATGTTCATGGTACCTAATCTCACATTGCTTTTGGATTTGCGAAAACCCAAACATCCGCCATTAAAAGCGTTTGAGAAATTGGTTGAAGCACCAGTCAAGTATAATCGGGGGATTATTGGATTCTTCTTGTTGCTCATTTTAATTTCAGCAACATTAGGGCAAAGCAATGTCGAAGAAAACATCGACCTATTGGGTATGGCTCCTGAGGGTGAGGATCCAGTAATTAAGATGAAGCAGTACAGTAGTGATTTCAATGCTGGACAAATCGGAATGGTGCTTATCCATGCTAATGTTACGGGTGATACCAACGATCAAGATACGGGAAATGACGATCCCGCGGAAAATCTCAAACGGATTGACCAACTTGAAAGCAAACTAAATACAGTAGAAAATACATCAGCTGTATCAATCGTGTTTTTGATGAAATCAACCGGTATAGCACCAACTGTTTCGGGCGCACAACTCTATGAATTTGTCAATGTAACCCCTCTGCCAGATGATATAAAAGAAACTGCTGAGGTTCTATTAAACAATGAAGTGACTGCCGATGCATCATTTTGGGACCTACTAATTCAGCCGGACAATTTCGGTTTGCCAGGAACAAAACAATCTCAAATATTCCTGTTAAATGTGTTTTATGCATCGATAACCGATGAGACAAGAGAGATTTTTATCAACAAGGACTTTGATAGAACACTGATTTATGTTGATATGCCGTTCATTCCGGTAGCTGATACGGCAGAGAGTGTTGAAGCCGTGAATCAACATGCCGATTCTTTCCGCTCGGTAGATAGTGGTAGGGCAGAACATCTTACGGGTGTTGCGGCAACTGCTATCGAAGTAAACGAACTAATTGTTGGTTCACAGTACACCTCACTTGCATTTGCAATCATTCTAACCCTTATAGTGCTGGCAATTGTATTTAGAGACATTCAATACTCATTCTGGACAACATCTCCAGTTATTGCTACTGTAGCATTGCAATGGTTGGTAATGTGGCAAATGAATGTCACACTTTCTCTAGTTACTGTTATGATTGGCTCAATATTGGTTGGCGTAGGGGTTGATTTCTCTATTCACATATCTAACCGTATTAGAGAGCTTGGAGGTGGTATTAATGCTATCAAGAGCGCAGCCATCGGTACAGGAATGTCACTGTTTGAGGCAGCGGTTGTAACGTCTCTTGGTATGATTACAGCTTATCAAATTCCAATTCCCGAAATTAAACCATTTATCACGGTAATTTTGATCTTGCTATGGGTGGCAGCAGCCAGTGCACTCATTCTATTACCGGCAATTTTTGTTACCTTGGAAAAAATGGGTATCGGGGCAGGTAGTGAATCAAATGCTATGGCTAGAAAACTTGGCTTAATCATGAACAAAAAGGCAGACATAGATGTATTAGATGCAGTTATTGTTGACGAAGTCAAAGATGCATGGTAATCCAAATCTCAAAAGAGCGGGAACTTTTGGCTCAATCATGGTCGCCTATTGGTTGATGAAATCTGAGCCGCATGTGTACCCATATGAACAACTAGTCGCTGATGGTTCCACCCACTGGGACGGTGTGAGGAACTATCAGGCTAGAAATCTAATGAGAGATGAAATGAAGAAGGGCGATTTAGTCTTGTATTATCACTCAAACTTCAAGCCACCACATGTTGTAGGAATAGCAAAAATTAGTCGCGAGGGTTACCCAGACTTTACTGCACAAGACTCCAGTTCAAAGTATTTCGATGAAAAAGCCACGCCAGAGAATCCAAGGTGGATGATGGTTGATATTGAGCCAGTAATGGAATTGCCTCAAATTATACCGCTAGATGAGATAAGAAACAATCCGGAATGCGAAGGAATGTTATTGATTAGGAAAGGGCAGAGACTTTCTGTTCAACCGGTTGAAGAGGAACATTTCTCTGCAGTACTAAGAATGGTTGATTTGAAATTAAGTGATTTGAGTTGATGTAATGGCCAGAGAACAGATTCCTGTAGCTAAGCGTGCTTCAAGTATTGAATATGCTATTAGAGACGTCGTTGTTCCAGCAACAAAATTGGAATCTGAAGGCCATGAAATATTGAAATTAAACATCGGAGATCCAATCGCTTACCCTGGACTTCCAACACCAAAACACATGGTTGACGCCTATATCGATGCCCTAAAAAATGGTAACAACGGCTATTCTCCATCTTACGGTTTACCTCAACTTAGGGCTGCTATTGCACAGGATGAAAGAAGAAAAGGTTGGCCAGCAAGACAAGATGATATTTATGTCTGTCACGGTGTTACAGAGGCTTTGCAAATTATTTTTGCTGCAACTTTAGAGGAAGGTGATATCGTTTTAGCACCTGGTCCTCACTATCCTCCCTATATGGCATATCCACAAATGTACGACGCACGTACTGTTGAATACAAATTAAAACCGAATGATGGTTGGAGACTAGATTTTGATGATATAGAAGCTAAAATGAATGAGAATGTCAAGTTACTTGTGTTAATTAACCCTAATAATCCATGTGGAGCAGTTGCAGGTAAGGATGAAATATTCAGATTAATTTCGATTGCTAGAAAATGGCCAAATTGCATAATTGTGGCTGATGAGATATATGATGGTCTTGATTTTACAGGTGAACAGAGAAGCGTAGCCAGTCTATCTCCAGATGTCCCAGTGTTCGTCTTGAATGGAGTTTCGAAGGTTTACTACGCACCAGGTTGGCGTATTGGATACTTGGGGATTCATGACCCGAAGGGACGCATGCAACTGATTAGAGATGGTATTGAACGGCTACTACGCTCTAGGCTATGTGCGTCTACACCTGCTCAGTTGGGATATTTGGCTGGTTTAGATTCTGATCGCACCTGGATGAAGTCATATTCAGATAAGATTGTCCGTCAAAGAGACCTATGCGTGTCTAGAATCAACTCGATTGAAGGCTTAGAGGTTCAATCTTCAGGTGGTGCTTTTTACATGTTTGTGAGATTGACTGATAGTAAATGGCAAGATAATGACAAGGAATTTGTCCTCCAACTACTCCATGAAGAACACGTCTTGGTAGTTCATGGGAGTGGTTTCTCCCCTGAATTAGGTAGGGGACATTTTAGAATCGTATATTTGCCTAATCTTGAAATTTTAAATCAAGCATTTGACCGTATTGAAAGATTTTTAGTGAGACATAGGGCATAATAACCAAAGTATTGATGTGCAAAGAATGACTCGCACAATCATGCAAAGGCTTAGGTTGGTAACCCTGCTCTTTGCTTTAGGTTTAGTTTGCTCATTGTTCTTCGATACTGCTTCTGCAGCAGGTAACTCTTCAGAATCATTTGACATTAGCTACCTTTATCCACTTGGGCTTGCGTTACTGGTTGCAGCCTTAATGTGGAAGTTCTTCATACCTATACAACTTGCCAACTTACAAGTTGCATTTGAGATAGATGATGATTTGTATGAGGTTCATCGAGTAACTAGAGATCTCGGAGACGCTAGAGATTTACTCTCTGAAGGTTCAGTAGGTTACGGCCTGGGACTTTACATGATGGGGATGACCGGTGTTTTGATTCTAATTGGTGAATTCATTTTTGCGCCAGACTTTTTTTACACACCATCTCTTTACATAATTGCATTACTAGTTGCCATTCCAATCTTAATTTCTCCTTGGGAAACTATGAATGCCCAACTCTCAAGAAACCAAAGACCGTCTAATTCAAATGCCATATTGGGTTTTTTCCGTAGAACACTAACGCTTTTCATTATTATCGGAATTACCATTGCTTCTCTAATGTACGGACTTCAAGAATCTGGTAGTGGAGTCATAGAACCGTTTTGGTTGGCCCTTGCAATGCTTGTTTTCATGTCTCCAACAATTTTCGCTTACGGTCGAATTATGGGGGCCTCATGGAATATGCTGTTAATTGGAAAATGGCGAACATCTAACGGTAAGAGAAACCCCATTGATCCCGATAAGCCTAGGTTCTTCAATCGATTATTTTCATTGCTGTTAGTTATTTTCCTGTTAACTATGCCAGTCACTGCTTTGAATGGAATTGTTACTGTGTTGTATATCATATTGCAAGACCCTGACAACTCGGCTGAGGTACTAAATTATGGAGGAATAATCGGTCACTCGATTTATGTACGGATTGATTTAATATCTGAGATATTATTTCACTGGGAATTTGTCAAAAGCTTACCGCAGTTTCTATCACTATATCTTTCCCTAAATATTGCAATTGTTGGATTAGCGTTTATTTTCGAATTAACTAGAAACTTGATGCTTGGCGGTCAAAGTTTTGGCGGTGTTTTTGGCGTGACAATCGACAGTCCTCGTGATATTAGAACTGAAGTCGAGGCTCAAACCCGCCAACTCAAATTTGCTTTTGCTGGCTTTTCAGGATATACAGTATTGTTACTACTGCTTGTCTGTTACAAGGAATTTGGCGATTTGATGCCATTTACTGATACTTTGGAAAATGACTACGGATTTAATGAGGAGATGCGATTACTAGCTACATGGATGTTTATCGCAGTTGGTCAATTCATTTTCTTGCTTACTTGGTTGGTATCGATTATTAGGTTTAGTTCTCTTCGATCTTTGAGATTTGATTTGAATCCTGATGAGAGGCGTGAAGGTGCTGTCAGATTGGCAGGGGGCGATTGGATGAGGACTTTGGTGGATGAAGCCGCTTTGATGGAGGATTTGGATACTCTAATTAGATTCCAAATGCGATCATTAGATGGTGACCCTTCAGTTGTAAGATTCGAAAAGGCTAGGGCTAGAATGTGGGAGCAGTCATTGCGTGGTTTATGGCCATCTGCTATTGAAGAAGCTAGAAAGGTACTTGCTCAGGCAGGTGGCGATGATGATGTTGCAAGAATGATAATTGCAACAGGACATATTGCATCTAGAAGGCTTGATGCAGCACGTGATGCATTACATGGTTTAGAGCAACCCGAAGGATATGATGAGCCAGAATTACTTGCCTTTGTTTGTGAATGGTTAGACCCTTTCACAGGAAATGTTTCCGAAGATGATTTCTGGGATTGGGAAAACAATCCTTGCATAAATAATCTTCAACATCAAATACAAATGATTCGTGGTTGGAACCCAAAACCAAGTACGGATTTCCTTGGTAAAGACAGACTCTCAAGAGTTGCACAACTTTCAATGATTTCCCTTATGCGGGCTCAGAGAATGCATGACGACGCTCTAGAACTTGCATTGAAGATGGTTAGAGCCGAGCCAACTGGCGTGCGACCAAGAATTGCTGCTGCGTTATGCCTAGTCGATAAAGGTGATTGGCATAGTGCTAAATCTATTTTGGAAGAACTGATTAAAAGCGATAAAAATGACCCACGTGTGTTAGCATTATCAGCAATTTTGGGAGTTCCAGTTGATGCTGAAGAATTTGAGGTTGCTTTAGTTAACGGGGAAGGTAAAGCGATGAAGAAATGGATTAATCAAGCACCATGTAATTCTGTAGCTGCACTTGGCGTCAAAGGTGGAATGGATGAAGCAATTAACGCTAATTTGTTAATTACTGCTCATGAAGCCACTCGAAAACTGATGACACCAAAGTATCAAAGCGGCCGCCTTGCAATTATTTTTAATTACTTCATATTGGTACCATCTTTCCTGCTTTCTGGCATCTACATATACACAGAAATTGGTCAAATGGAAGCACTAGTTGCAACTGCGCTGCTCCTTCTTGGCCACTCAACTAGCAGGAGAGTTTTACGTCAACAACGCAAATTAATTCGCCATAGGGATCAAAAAGCTATGGTTGCCTATGCGAAGCGAATGAAGCGGTTCAAAGTTGCTCCTGACCGAGCGAATATACCTGTTGGTACGCATTTGCTTCTCTCAGGTATTTTAGTTTCGGTAAATGGTGTTATTTTGGATATTGGCCTCCCTGGATGGATGACGGAGCATTTACCAAAAGATTCTGACAAGGCATTGAAATCTCGGCTAAAACGCAGAAGTGGGAAGATCCAAAAGTCACGTCCACCAAGACTCAAACCATTAGGTGAGGGATGGTGGCTTAAACGTCCAAAAGAAGATGGTGCAGAGATACCTGCTTTGGAGCGATTAGTTGGGAAAGTTGCCTACCGTGGAAGACCAAGTTATATCGACCGTAAGAAAGGTGTTGGAGCGCGTCCTACTGGGCAAATTCCAAGTGGCTCAAAACCAGTACATACACTTGATTTAGGTAGGCGAGGAATTCCTACAAACACAAGAGTTTCTGAACGTAATTCTGCTAAACCTAAATTTGAACCAAAGTCAAAAGTTAGAGATACTAGAAGGCGTCCTCCCAGCAGGAAAAAGTAAATCACTCAAACAATTTATTCAAAGACCGTATCGAGCACCGTTATATCATGTCGGAAGTACCTGGGTCATGGAAACCGAGTGCAGCAAACCTATCAAAGGCTGAAGCAGTTCTCGAAGCAACCAAATTAAGTGGTAATTTATATCGAAATGGTTTGGGAATGATTGCATCTGAAAATATAGTATCCCCCATGGTACAAAAAGTAGTATGCAGTGATTTACACGGTCGATATGCAGAGGGTTTACCAGGAAAGAGGTACTATCAGGGATGTGATGATTTTGATACAATCGAAAGTATTGGAATAGATTTGGCAAAGAATGTATTCGGGGCTAATTTTGCTAACATACAATCTACATCTGGAACCGTATCCAATATTGCTGCATTGAAAGCATTAGCCAAGCCCGGTGACAAAATTACTGCTGTATCAACGGCGGATGGCGGCCATATCTCACATGCAAGAATGGGAGCAGTTGGGTTAAGGGATTTGGATTTGTCAACTTATCCTTGGGATATAGACCGTATGGAGCCAGATATAGATGGAGCCTGCAAATTAATTAGAGATATCAATCCAAAAGTTTGTTTAATCGGTCAATCGGTATTTCTATTCCCGACACCGCTTGAAGAGATATCAGCTGCAGCACATGAAGTCGGTGCCGCTGTGATGTACGATGGTGCTCATGTATTGGGTCTAATTGCTGGAGGTCAATTTCAAGATCCGCTGAGGGAGGGAGCCGATATCATGACGGGTTCTTCTCACAAGACTTTTCCTGGACCTCAAGGAGGTTTCTTATTGTCATCTAGTGATGATGAAAAAATGCATAAAAAACTGAACAATGCTATATTTCCTGGTGTATGCTCTTCATATCATTTGCACCACGTTGCGGGTAAGGTCGTTGCATTAGCAGAATTTGAGGAATACGGCGAAGAATACGCGAGGGAAGTGGTGAACAATGCAAAAGCGTTGGGAGAATGTTTAGCTGCCGAAGGTTTTGATGTGTTGGCAGAGGGTAGAAACTATACTGCATCTCATCAGGTTCTGACAAGGCATGGTGATATTGATTCAGGGGCCGGTGCTAAAGCTGCACGTCTGTTAGAGGATTCAGGGATTATTACCAACATGAATATGTTACCTGGAGACAGTAAAGCTCTTTCGCCATCAGGTTTGAGATTAGGCGTACAAGAATTAACTAGAGTAGGCATGGGTAAGAATGAAATGGCGGAAGTGGCTAAATTGTTCGCAAGAGTCTTGATTCATGGACATGAACCTTCCAAGGTGAAACAAGATGTGACTGAATTGAAGTCTAATTTCCATATTATTCGTTATTGTTTCAATGAAGATGAACAATCAGGATACATTCTTTGACGTGTTAATATGCCCATTGTTGATGATGAAAGGCCCTTACACGATGATGAATTAACCTCTAAATTTCGCAATCACTTTTCAAGGAGTGGCAATGGAAGGATCATTGACTATGATGGTAATTACTGGTACATTGCTCAAGAGAATGAACTATCAAATTTCATTTCCTTACTTGAGAACAACGTTGGTATTCCTATTGGACGAATTTTGCATAATTCTGCGGCCGATTCGTTTGAATTGATTCTAGCCCCTTTAAGGGATGTAAAGTTTGGATTTTTTGCTAAAAAGAAACGTGCAAAATTATTATTGGAGTATTGGAATCTTTTCGGATGGGGTGAATTTAATGCAAAAGACCACTCAATAATTTCCAATGTATTTCCATCGATTATTTCTGGTTTTTATTTATCATTAATAGAATTTGAACAAGGACATAGAAATAGAATTCAGTGGAAGCAATTACAAGATAACATTGTGAAATGTGAACTTGAACAAATCGATAGGAAAATTTCTCCCCCTCAAGAGATTTTAATCATGCCTTGGACAACGAAAAATATCAATCTAGGTTCTGTCATCGATATTTTACTGGAAAGGCAAGATTTTGGTTGGTCAATAAACGGCCGAATCTCCTATGTTTTACCTTGTGACATGATGAATAGGATCATTTTTAATTTAGGTGGCTATGTTGATAAAGTTTCGAGTAAAGTGTCTGATGCTTGGCAATTGACAGGATTTGATCAAAGGATTTATTATTCATTTTCTCAATTTGCTCAATCATCGAAGGAATTATTCTTATCTAGTGATGACTTTGTCTATCTAAACGAGCAGAATGATTGGGATTCAGTTATCTCAACTCATTTGGCACCATTTGGCTTAGGGTCTGTTAAATTCTTGAAATCGCAAGATAATATAGATTATTTTGAGGTTGCCTTAGAGCCAAATGCACCGCTAGTTATAGGCAAATTAACGGGTATTTGGGAGAGGGCAAATGGTAAACAATCAAGTTGCCAAATAGACTTGTCAGACACAGAAATCAGTTTGCAAATACAGTCTCGATTAAACTTTATTTGAATCTTCAAGTTTAAACACGAATGGTTAACCTCTATAACCGAAAGATGTCGAGAGTTAGTTAGCCGAATTCCACGGAGTGATTGATATGTCTTTAAATCCAAACCAAATGGCCTATGTTGCAATTGTCTCTACTCTGATATTTGGTTCAATATTTGTCGGTGTATCAGGCGTATTACAGACCAGTGAAGGTCTCGGAAATTTTGATAGTGCAGTAGAAGAAGAAGTTTCAGGTGATGGAATTACTACCAATGAAGCAATTGATTCAGATAATGATGGTTTGGCGGATGTTCTAGAGCAAACTCAGTACGGTACAGATCCACTAGATGAAGATACAGATGGTGATGGGATGAGTGACGGCTGGGAGGTTGAGCATGGATTGAATCCGTTGGATGATGGAGAATCAGACCCCTTGGAGCAAGACCCAGGCGAGGCTGATGTTGAAGAAGCCGACCAAGAAAATGAAACAGATTCATGGCCAGATCCAAATCAAGGGCCAAACGGTGACCCAGATAATGATGGACTTACTAATCAACAAGAACAAGAATTAGAGACTGATCCACAAAGATCCGACACAGATAATGATGGATTGAATGATAAGTGGGAATCAACATACATGATTGACATCGAAATACCAGGAGGCTCATTTACGTTGTTTGATCCATTAAATGGTAATTGGGACTGTGTTTTGTTAACGCAAGATTTGAAGAGTAATTTGCGAGAATATTACAATATTGACGAAGACACTCCTACTTGGGAAGAACTAGGCAATGGTTTTGACCAACATTCTTGTGACAATGTATTGGATTATGATAATGATGGATTAGCGAATTTCCAAGAAGAATTGTTTGGAACTGATCCTACTGCAGAAGATTCTGATGGCGACTTACTCACAGACGCAGAAGAAATTTCCCGCGAACAACTTCAACGCACAACTTCTGTAGGTATAACACAAGGGTTTGACAGAAATAACAACCTAGTATATCGTAATTGTAACGAACCCATCAAGGATGATAACTCTCAGACATTCGCTTTTGATGCTCCGTTTATGAATAAGAACACCTCGTGGTTTTACCTTGATGACGATGGGGATGGATTACTAAACGGTCCGTCAGACTGGGATTCTGACGGAGACGGAATGCCTGATGGTTACGAATATTGTTACTCAATATTCCCCTCAACCAATGTGATCAATGGTTTGAAGTTAAATCGTTTAGATATCACCAATGTACTGGATCCAAGTGACCCATCTGACGGTTTCTTTGATTGGGATGATGATGGACTGAACAATCTAGAGGAGTATGGCTCAGCCCTACAATTTGGTGCTGAAAACTTTACTTCACCATGGCTAGAGGACACCGACCTTGACGGTATGCCTGACGGTTGGGAAACAAATAACGGACTTAATCCAAGAGATAGCAGTAATGGTGATGACGACCCTGACATGGACGGTTGGGATCGTGATGGTGACGGGTCTGCAACTTATGACGAGCTGATTTTTAACACCAGGGTAAGAACTGTCAGATATGCCGTCGGAGATGCTGTGGCGGTTGGGGAAACAGTTGTCATCGGTGAATACACCATTGCTGGGGGTCAAACCGAAACAGTCAACATCAAAGCAACCTCATCGGGTACTATTTACCAAATGTATGTGACAAAAGATCAAGTTATTACCTCAAGAGATACAGTTTGGTTTGTTATTGTTGAGGATAATGAACGGTTTACTAACGAAGATGAGTATGAAGCCAAATTCAAAAATAATGAACCATTTGATGAAAATGGTGATCCAAGTTTAATCATTGGAAGATCAACAGATCCTATGGACCCAGACACCGACAATGATGGGCTGATTGACGGGATCGAAGTATTTGGTTGGGAAATATTGGTTGTTAATCGTGGAGTTGAGATAACCCTTGTAGTATCTGATCCGGGACTCCCAGATACAGACTCTGATGGATTATCAGATTACCTTGAGTATTCTTCTCTATGCGATTCCGGCTCAAATGCATCTAACCCTGACACTGATGGCGACGGATTAGATGACCAGTTTGAGGCAACAGGCGGCGGTGGCACCCTACAATGGCCGTTAGGTGGTGGAGAAGCTTACACTACAAGCCCTTGTGCTTTCGATACAGACAATGATGGCCTTGAAGATGGTGAGGAAGTAATTGTTGGTAAGGACGGTTTCATGACTCACGCGAATAATTCGGATACCGATGGTGATGGTCTAAAAGATGGCAATGAGGTATTGTACATACCGCGACCGTTCCAAGAGCCGACGCATCCTCTCGTCAATGATACAGATTTTGATGGGATGTTAGATGGATGGGAAATGCAAGTTCAATCAGAAGAGGACAACACTAATTCCCACAGCCTATGGGTTGCTACAAGTAGCTGGAATATTCCTAATTGTGTCCCCAGCCAGACTAATAATTGTGCTAAGAGCCCAGGTGGATATATGTGGATTAACACATTAGGAGGATTTGTCCAACAAAAGCAATTTGAGATTAGCGAAATGAACCTTACCGGATTTAGTGTTCCTAACAATCCCCTGTGTGATTGTAATGGTAGATGGGCCTTGGACCCATCAGAGGCAAGTGCTATTGCTAGATTACCCGATGCCGTTTATGACATAGACAATGATTCTCTACTAAACGGTGCTGAAGCACCGGATAAATGGAATACCAATCCTGTTGACAGAGACTCCGACGGTGACAAGTTATTCGATGGATGGGAAGTAAAATATTCCCAATATGCTATCGAATCCGGACTTGTTGATAATGAATCATTATCAGCTTATGGAGCCAGAGGCGTTCTTGATCCGTCAATGATCGACAGTGACTTAGATGGGATAGAAGATGGTGAGGAAGATCCTGATAATGATGGATTAAACCGAAGTGGATTAATCAAGAGATACTGCCCTAGTTACAATGACACCTCATTTTCTGATTGTAATATTGATCCTGATACACCAGATGGTGCTCAATTCTACCAAAATCTAGCAAATTACACCAATTATGAAGAAATGCAGAATAACACTAACCCAGTTTCTAACGATACAGATGGCGATAATTGGAATGACGGACCAGAAGTATACTTCCAAGATCATGATGACGATGGAATGGCAACAGGATGGGAGTATCACTTTGATTTTGATCCATATGATGCGGCAGATCGAATGTTTGACACAGATGGCGATGGCCATGTTAACTATTGTGAATACAAGTGGGACACCAATCCGAGAGACCCTACAAGTTTCCCGGGTCAAGGTGAATTATGTGATCCGTTCAGTGAATAAGCACAAATAAAGATAAACTTCTTGAGTATTCTATGTCACAAGTCGCCATGTCATCCAAGTTGCTGTCCTCACTGATAGTGTTCTTTTTGGCAATAGTTGTTATGAGTCCGACAACGTCAGCAACAAACACTGATGGTCAATCTACTGATTTATTCATTGGAATTGAGACTAATGATGGGTCTATTTTTGAAGATTTCATCAACATTTCAGGAGAATCAAGTATACCTGTATCTGAGTTAATTTGGTCAATAGATTATGTAGAACAATTCAACAGTTTTGTTATTTCAACAGAAAGTATTGTTTCATCGAGCACCTTTACCTCTGTAAATGTATACAATGATGTATTTTACTGGGATTTGTCAATCCCTGTCAACGAATTGAATTGTACTTGCAGATTCTCGATAGTTGCTCCTAATTATCCATCAATAGCAGATGAATCAGTTGTGATATTTATTGGACAGTTCAATCATTTTTCGGTAATCAATTATCAACCAACTTTTGGTAATGTTGAGAATGTAAACTCAGAATTGTTGAACTACGAAGTGATTGGCATAGATAATACTGAAATAAGCATCAACCAATACAGCGATAATGTCGTTTTCAAAGCAGATATTTGTCAATATAGTGGTAGTTCTTGTGTTTCAGAGACAAGAAGAGTTGTCCTAAATCACACTATGCAGAGTGATAGTATATTCGTGGTTGAAATAAATCAAGATTTTCTGTCCCTGGATGATGGTAACTGGCATTTTGAGATTTTCATGAGGGATTCTTACCTTCGATTATCTAATGTAGACGAAAAAATTTTGACATTTGATACGATGCCTCCAGAGGTACAAATTTCAGGGGCCATCAGCGCCAATGAGATGGATACAGAGGTTTTCTCGGCCAAAGTTGATGATGGTTACGACAGTTCCCTTGTCGCACTTACATGGACGATTACAGAACCAAGCGGGATAGTTCGTGGCTTAATAGGTGACGAGCACATCTCAGAGTCTAGCCTAAGGGTTGAATTTAACCAGTCTGGAGTTTGGAATATATCTGTTCTAGCCATTGATTCAGTTGGACATTTTACCAAGCAACATCATGAAGTTTTCATTGTCAACATAGCACCAGAGATTTCTCTTCTAGCACCATCTAGTGAATCCTCAGACGCCGTAAAGATTGTAACAGATATCTCCCAACAGTGGCACATAGACGCCTCCATGACTTATGATACATCTAATGATGTTGATGATTTGATTTTTCATTGGATAGTTGATGGTGAAATTATTCACGTAGGTGATAATCTATCAGATGCAAATTTAGAGGGTGCTGGAATTTATGCTGTAACATTAGTTGTGACGGATAATGATGGTCTATCCACCACATCAGAAATAGAAATCATCATCGAATCAAAAGATGATTTCTCAGGTAGTAAAATAAGCATAGTATTAATTGCTGTTTGTATAATTTTAATAGGGCTGTCAATCATACTCTTATTTAGGTTGAACAGAGAAGAGAATTCGTTTAATTTACCAAAATGGGGCAAATGAAGTAACCAAGGTTTGAATAGGATAAATTAGGTGGAAGTATCATGTTTGCAGAGATGTTTGCTCAACTGGGAGATATGCCAACCCCAATTTCAAATGAAGAAATTAGATCTAGGCAGAACTCATTATACAGTAAATTGAACAAAGATGACTTGCTAATTCTGTGTTCATCCCCCGAGACTATTCATTCTAACGATGTCCATCATCCTTACAGAACTCAAAGTAACATACTCTATTTGTCTGGCTGGATAGAACCAGAGGCGGTGATGTGTGCATTAAACAATGAAGGTAAATGGGAGACACATCTGTTTGTCCAGCCTAAAGACACACTCAAGGAAATATGGGAAGGCAGGAGGCCGGGTGTTGAGGGTGCTGTGGAAAAATGGCCAGTTGATTTCGCGCATTCAATCAATGAATTACAAGATAAACTAGCAGAATTTATTTCTCAATCTTCAAAAATCATGCATAGAATGGGTGTGATGATAGATGTCGATGACTTAGTCGTTAAAGCGATTAAAAAGCGAGATAGAGCACGGCAAAGATTTGGCTCTGGCCCTGTATCTATCGAAGACCCGAGTAACATGATTGCTGAGATGCGTATGATTAAGTCAGATTCAGAAATTGCCCAAATGAAATTTGCTTCTGATGTCTCTAGCTTAGCCCATATCGCAGCAATGAAACACGGTGGTGGTGGTAGCGCTAAAGAAAACCAATTGCAATCATTAATCGAGGGTTTCTTTAGGTATGCTGGTACTTCAGGCTGGTCCTATCCATCCATTGTTGGAAGTGGTGAAAATGCAACTATATTGCACTATAAGCAAAATGAAGATTATTGCAAAGACGGTGAAGTCGTGCTAATTGATGCGGGCGCAGAATTTAGAGGATATGCCGCAGATATTACTAGATCTTGGCCAAATAATGGAAAGTTCACAAATGCGCAAAAAGAAATCTATCAAATCGTCTTGGATGCACAAACAGCTGCAATCAATCAATGTGTTGTTGGCAACCCATATAACGCACCACATGAAGCAGCAAAGAAAGTACTTGCAGAAGGTCTAATCAATCTAGGGGTAATTACACAAAGCTTGGAAGATTCCCTCGATGCTACTGATGGACAATTAAAAGACTGGTACATGCATAATACCAGCCACTGGATAGGCCTTGATGTTCATGATGTTGGTGTTTATCTGCCTAATGGTAAACCGAGATTGCTTGAAAGTGGTATGTGTCTTACAATCGAACCCGGCCTGTATTTTGGGGCATGGCGACCCGATGTTGATTGTCCTGAAAAATACGCTAATATTGGGATTAGAATCGAAGATGATATTCTAGTTACCAATAATGGTCCTGTAGTACTTACTGACATGTGTCCGAAAACAATTGATGAAATAGAATCAATCGTTGGTAAAACAATCTAGGTGCAGATTATGAATTGGCAATCTATTCTCCAGCGGCAGCAAGGCTGGTCAGTAGACAAAGCAGAATCGTTAAGGATGTCCATTGATGAGGCAACTGAGCTCTACGAAAATGCTCCTTTGCATGAACTAACAAAAGCCGCAGATCTTCGTAGAACACATTTTCACCCTGAGGGAAAAGTGACTTATTTGGTGGATAGAAACGTAAATTACACCAACGTATGCACAATCAATTGTCAATTTTGCTCATTTTACAGACCACCGGGGCACGATGAAACATACACTCAATCATACCAAGAAATTTCAGATCGGATTAGAGAACTTGAACATATTGGCGGCTCAAGAATTCTAATGCAGGGTGGTGTGAATCCGGATTTAGATTTTTCATGGTATGTTGATTTGATTAAATATCTAGTTAAAGCACATCCAAGTATCGACTTAGATTGTTTCAGTCCAATTGAAATCGAAGGAATAGCAGAGGTTTCCGGGATGAATACCATTGAAGTATTACAGCAATTGAAGGATGCTGGATTACATGGTTTACCAGGTGGAGGTGCAGAAATGCTTGTCGATGAAGTTAGGACTGATGTTTCCCCAAAAAAAGGTAGTCCAGATAATTGGCTGAAAGTGATGGAAGAAGCACAATCACTTGGTTTGACAACCAGTGCAACAAATGTCTTTGGGTTCGGAGAAAACCTAAGACAGAGAGTTGAACACATGGCAAAAATACGTGACTTACAAGATTCCTCAATTAATAATTATGATAACGGTTTCACATCATTCATTGCCTGGCCTGTACAACTTGAAACTAATTCATTTGGGAAAAGAAATCGTGGTCAAAATAAGTTTACTCTGGGGGCAGGTCCAACTGAGTATATCAGACATATTGCAGTCTCACGTTTGTTTTTTGATAACATCTCTAGTATCCAAGCATCATGGCCGACAATGGGTCTAGGAATTGCTCAAATGGCACTTTTATCCGGTGCTAATGATGCAGGCTCCACAATGATGGAAGAAAATGTGGTGTCAGCATCAGGAACAAGTAAAATTTCAGCATCAGAGGTAGAATTACAAAACACAATAATTAGGGCTGGATTTATTCCTGTCAAGCGAGATAGCGATTATAATCAACTAAAGACATTAATTTTCGAGGGACTAGACAGAGATTTAACTGCCCCTGTTCCGAAACAATATTGAATTTATGAAATATCTAACGGATGATTTGTTTCAGTTCTACCAGAATTAACAACAGCATCAGTCACACAAAACAAGGCAGGGTGTTTAACTTTTAGTGGTTGAACCCACAATAGCTCAGGAAGATTATCTCTTTCGATTATTACTATCATTTCCCAATGAATTCTAATCAAGGGCGAGAAAATTGTCCCCGGCCAGTTTCCGTTTGGCGCTGGAATTGTGGTTTTACCTTCTAATACATCAACTATTTTCGATTGTTGCATGATGCGCATAGGCTTTAGAAATAGTCCACCTTTAATTTCAGAAGTCTGCATTGGAGAATCTTCGCCACCTCCTGTGCCATCATCTAAATCAACACTCCAATGGTGAGGTAACTCAGTAGTCAATCCTGGTGCGGGTTGAGTATGCTCTTTTCGGCCAAGAGATTCCATTATTGCCTCTCTGCTTGGCGGCAGGACTCCAACCCTCCAAAGAACCGACATACTTTTCCAGTTTTCCTTTGTTTCTGGAAAATCAATTGTTGCAACTAATTCTCCACCTGATGTTGTGTCACTATGGAAATTAATCTTGGGTGGCTTTGGCTGTGATTTTAAGAATCTTCTTTGTTTTATTAGATCAGAAAAATTAGCGCCACCTCTCATGAATATTGGAATAAATAGAATCGGAACTACAATTACTGCCAGTAATGGGTAATCAAGCAAACCAAACCTTACTCTTCCAGTACCGATACTCGGAATTCCCCAGTAACTCAAAACAGGTTCTAGGAAAAGATATGTTAGGGCAATAAGCAAAATACTCACTGAGAAATTCATAATCTTTCTAGCTTGCTTGTGAATTACATTGGGTGTTAAGTACCATCCATTTCTCTGTTTGTCAACGATTGAATCCTCGGGTACATATTCAAGCATTTCTTGAGCATGTTGCTCATCAAGCTTCAGTGTTTCATCATCAAATTTGTAACGTCTTTCAACTAACCAAGAAGATTTTTTACCGATTCTAAATGGTGGCGGCATATTTCTAATTGTTTCATAAGCATCGTCTTTGCTAACGTTGCCATTAATTTGAGTCTTCTTTACGGCAATTGGTAAAAGTTCGGGCTTAAATCGATAACTCTCAAACGGGGGATACTTGACTCTCTCCTCAAGAATAAGTTTACCCATGTAAAAGCCTCAACTAAAAATTAATTTCATTCCAGCCTTAAGGGCAAGTTTCCTGAATGCTGGCACTTTTCTAATTAGCGCAATGCCTAATGGGACTGGCTTTTCTATATCACCAACTTGATTGATTAGATTGATTATTTCCGGCTTAGCAAATTGTTCAAAATTTCTATCCAACTCATCGTCCTCACAATCACTAACTAACAAATTCCTCAATGACCTCGCTCTATTTTGCTCTTTACGCATTTTTTCAAAATGTGATTTTGCTATTGATTTCAAGTTATCCTCGCTAAGCATGTTTGAGTCAATTGCGATAGATAATTTGTCTACAATTCCATTTATTTGTTCGAATCCAGGTCCGATTCCTCCACCGGTTGTTGGCTTTGCCATACCAGCTGCGTCACCGATTAATAAGACTCGATTTTTGTAGGCCTTTTTTACCATTCCACTTGGAACTGGTCCACAGTAACGAGCCGTTTCACGAATGCCACTAAACCTATCTTTCCACAATGGATGTTCCAAAAGATTGTGATAACATTGCTCGATACTCTTTCCATCTAATCTGTCCGCAGTGGACCACAGTCCTATTCTACAACTATCATTGCCTGATGGAATTACCCATGCAAAAAAACCTGGGGCTATTTCTGATCCTGAATACATTTCTAACCACCTTTTTCTATTTTGGTAACCTACTACTTCAGTTTGGAAACCAATCATCAACTCCTTTGGACGACCCATCTTGAAATATCTCCTAGTCCAAGAATGCGCACCATCGCAGCCAATCAATAACTTTGTGGTAATTTTAATTTCCTCACCATCTCTGCTGATTGTCATATTTACTCCGTCTTGTTGTGTTTCTGCATGAATTGGTTTTGAGTTTAACCATAACGTTGCACCTGCGACCATTGACTGTTTAACAACTGCCTCATCAAACAATTTTCTACACACAACATATGTTCTGACTGTGCCACCTGTGCCAACAGGAACAAGTGTTCCTGAAGGCCCATGAATCAATGCACCATCCACTTCTTCTAGAATTGTATCGTACAAGTTCACTTGCTTCATAGCATTAGGTGTGACAAGACCTGCACATTGAAATGGCCGACCAATTTCATTATGTTCCTCTAGCAATAAAACTCTCTGGCCACGCTTTGAAAGTAGGTTCGCAGTATGGCCGCCAACTGGACCTGCGCCCACGATAACAACATCCCAATCATGAGAAGTTGATAGTTCGTCCATGAACCTCACTCTATGGGGAGCCGTTTTATTGTTATGATGGCAAAGTGGCTAATTAGTCACTTTTTCGCAAATTTATATCCAACCGCTTGGTTCTTTTTTAGATACAGAATTGATGTAAAATTTTTGCCAGTTTTCTTCGAAACAAAGTCATCGAAGGGTCCAATTTCCCCTTTTTCGATTAATTGTTTTGCTTCATCTCGAGAAATTGCTCTTGAAGACATCTCTCGCGCAATTTGAATTTTACAGTCGCTTCCATCATTAGATGGCTGGTAGAACGTTGGAGTTTCGACTATTTCCTCCTTGGTTTTTGGACAGATGGCTACTACTCCTGCTACGACAGGGAATTCTTTAGCACCAGCAGCAGCTTTCCTTGGTGGGAATTCAAACTTTACTCGATTTCCGTCCAGTTTAAGATATGCACTAAATGGCCTACCTTTTTTCGATGTGAAATCATCCAATAACTTGGACTTACCCTCGACAAAAATTTCTTTTGCTTCATCCACTGAGATTTTTCTTTTACACATCTCTTGAGATAATCCTCTAAATTTACATTCTTGGTTATCACAAGCATACATTGTTGAATTTACTCTAATCGTGCCTCGTTCACACGCTGGGCACTCACATAATTCGTCATCATCACTAGACGAAGTTGATTCCCCACCTCCCAAGAATTCTACAGTACCACTATCGTTTATCTTCACACTTGCAACGTATGGTTCGCCACTTCGATTAAAAAATCCATGCAAATCAGTCAATTCCTTAACGTCTAGTAATCTAGCAGCCGTTGATCTATCAAACCATCTTCCGCTGGTATTTTTCCAAAACACAAAATCACAACCAGACCCCCTGCCCTCGTTTTTTGGACAAATATATGATAGAACCGTTTCTGTTAATTGTTCATTACATTTCGGACAATTGCCAATTGAATTAATATTTTTAAACAATTCTGAACGATCATGGTTCTTAATTCTCGTCACCATTTCTTCAGCTTTGTCAAAAATTATTTTCATATATTGCTGACGGGAAAACTCGCCATTTTGAACTGATGATAACTTCTCTTCCATATCTCCGGTTAGTTCAGGTGAAGTAATCCATTCAACCGGTATTGCCCTGAGTAATTCAATTAGTTTGATTCCTCCAGCAGTTGCACGCAAACTTCCTGATCTGGCTCTTTGAATAAAATTCCTCGAAATCAATTTTTCAATAGTATCTGCACGAGTCGCTGGTGTTCCTAGTCCTTTACCTTTCATTGCTTCAGCCATTGCTTCATCATCGATACTCCTGCCAGCATTCTCCATCAATGAGAGCAATTTTGCTTCCTTTAATCGGTTAGTTGGTTTGGTTAATTCCTCTTTGAATTTGTGACTCGTTGCTTCTGTTGCGGCTGGGTTATTGTCTAGTGAGTTCCATTTTTCAGGTATGCTATTGCTTTTAGGCTTGACTTCTCTCCAACCTGCTTCCTTCAAAATCCTTACTTCTTTTTTGAAGTCATGGTTGTCCTTGGTTGTGACTCTTGTTTGTACATCCCATATGGCTGGCGGGTGGAAAGATGACAAAAATTGTCGACAAATCAAATCATATAGCTTTTCAGCGTCCCCAGTAAGATTCCCTTGAGGAATTTTACCAGTTGGGATAATAGCATAGTGGTCAGAGACCTTGCTATCATTGAAATTTCTGCTAACATTTTGCAATCCATTATCCGTTAATCTTTGACTGTGAGATTTGAGATGATTTTGTGCGCCTAATTGAGCTATGGTTTTACCAATTGTTTCAATCATATCTTCAGGAAGATATCGAGAATCCGTACGTGGATAAGTAGTCAATTTATGCGTATCATAAAGTTGTTGGGCAACAGATAAAGTTCTCTTGGATGTCCAAGACCACATGCTATTTGCTTCCCTCTGCAATGATGTTAGATCATAATTCAATGGAGGATTTTCTTTGGAATCACGATGTTGTTGTTTAGTCAGAAATTTCCCATCAGAACTTAGTAATTTTTCCAGTTCCTGCTTTTCTGTTTCTTCAGTTATTCTGTGTGCTTTAGTCAGCGGGTTGTCTTTATCCTCTACGTTGTTACGACGCTCCCAACGTGCACTCCACTCACTATTTCCAGACTTAAAATCCACTTCAAGTTCCCAAAAAGGTTCTGCTTTATGTCCAAGTATCTCTAATTCTTTATCGACAATCAGTGCCAAAGTAGCAGTTTGCACCCTGCCTAGAGACATAGAGGTGCCATCATTTCTCCCAGTTCTAAGGAATGTTGATGCGATTCTGGAACCATTCATTCCAATAATCCAATCAGCCTCTGCTCGACTTACAGCCGCATCCCTTAATTTGGAATAACTACTCGAATCCAACCTGCCATCATATGCTCTCATAATCGATTCCGGCGTCATAGATTGCAGCCACATTCTACTCATTGGGACTTTAGCTTTGGAAAATTCTACAATTCTTCTAAATATTAATTCCCCTTCTCTTGCTGCGTCACAAGCGTTAACTATTTCTGTACAACTTTTGCTAGAGATTAATTTTTTTATGGCAGTTAATTGTTTTCTGTTAGTACCTCTACCGCTATTTGGCTTTAGTTCAAACTTCTCCGGAATGAAAGGTAATAACTCAACGCTTTTACGCCAATCTTTCAGTCTGTCATCGTATTCTTCAGGGGTTTTTAATTCAAGTAAATGACCAACTGCCCAGGTGATTATTAGATCATCGGATTCCCAATGAGTGTCGTTTTTTTTGGAAACACCAAGGACCTTGGCAATGTCTTCTGCGACACTTGGTTTCTCAGCGATGACGACAACTGCCATGAGTTAAGTCCCACCGGCGACGATACTTGAACCCTCTCTATGGGCAAAATTTTGCTAGATACTATAGTATCTAATAGAAAATCATCTCGAATTATTTCGGTGGTTTTTTCCTTTCGTGTCTGAACGTTTCTTCATTCCATCGCCCTTCCTGAACTGATTCATCGCACCCAACACAGCCAGGATAACCAGCATTCAACAGTTGTTCACTTGACTCCATAAGAGCATCAAAACCGGGTTTAATTGGTAGCTCAATCCAGCAAACGTCAATATGTGGCTCGCTATATCCAATGTAGATTATTGGCGTTGATTCCAATTTTGTATCATCATATATCCATATTTCTTCGTTTTCATTTTTACTGTGTATTGGAAAAGTTGTTCTCTGTGGTATGTGATCTCCAATTAACCCTGTTAGATGAAGAATGCCAGAGGAAAATTCACTTGGTGCAAAGATAGAAATTCTTTCAATACGAACAACTCTTCTAGCAGACTCTCGGACCACAGGCCATAGTGGGTGATTCATCTGCATGTTTGTGCCAATCAAGGGTAAGTCTTGAATGATACCGTCGGTGAGGGCTAACTATGGGACTTGGGTATAGGCTGTTCATGCGGCCGGTGATTGCCTTGCAGGACTCTGAAAATGCTCATAAAAGAACTGTAAAATCTCTGAGGATTTTTTCCAACAATATTCTTACCAGATCTATTATTTCTCTGTTATACAAACCCAAAAGAAACCTACCTGTTAATGTCTTTGATATAGATTATAATCATCCATTTGGTCTAGCCGCTGGCATGGATAAAAAAGGTGAGGCAATCAATGGATGGCAATCAATAGGTCTTTCTTTTACTGAAATTGGTGGAGTCACAATGTTAGAACAGAGTGGCAATCCCAAACCCCGTATGTTCCGTTCTACTAAACACAAAGCACTGGTCAATCGGATGGGATTTAATAATCCTGGTTCTGAGAATATGCAGAAATCATTAAGCGCACATTTTGAGAAGTTTGGCAGACCAGATATTCCGGTTTGGGTAAATCTTGGAAAGTCAAAGTTAACCGAGAATAATGACGCACATAATGACTATTCTACTACATTAGGACGCTTGTGGAAATATTCTGATTTATTTGTTATAAACGTCTCATCTCCCAATACCCCCAATTTGCGAGACTTACAAGGGGAAGTGGAACTTAGAAAAATAATATCTAAATGTATGGATGTTAATGAAAAACAAGCGCTTGAGCATGAGTCCAAGAAAAAACCCATTCTTGTCAAAGTTGCTCCCGATATGAGTTTGGATCAATTAGAACAGATTGTTACCGTAGCAATTGATGAGGGCTGTTCAGGGATTGTGGCAACAAACACCACTATTTCTCGACCTGATGAGGCCACAGAGGACTTAAAACTCGCAGAGACCGGTGGTATGAGCGGTAAACCATTGAGAGATAAGTCGACAGAGTTTATTAGCCACATATATCGATATACTAACGGGAAATTCCCGATAGTTGGAGTTGGGGGGATAATGAATGCTCAAGATGCTTGGGAAAAAATTACTGCTGGTGCAAGTTTGATTCAAGCGTACAGTGGTTTTGTTTTCGAAGGCCCAAGCTTAAGCAAACAAATAATCAAGGGGCTGCATAAAAAGTTAAAGGAACACAACTTAACAAACATTCAGGATGCAGTGGGGTTAATCCACAGGAGCAAGTAGTTATGTTTACTCGCAGAACCAGGTTACTAATAACGGGTGGATTACTAACGCTCGTAATACTCGGTGCGGTTATTTTACAATCTCCCGATCCTACTCGCACTGTTGATGAAGTAATGTCAGATCCTAGCGGCTTTGTTGATGAGGACTTCGCATTACGAGGTGAGGTTAAGGATGGTACTATAGACAACTCGTCAATGACTTTTGTCTTACATGGCGCTGATTATGAGATTTTAGTAGACTTTGTTGACGCCTCAGTTTCAAATGGTTTAGGTGATAACCGAACAGTTTACGCAAAAGGTGTGTTGAAGTACATTAATTCTGTCTATGTATTCGAGGCAGATATCATCAAAACCTCTTGTCCATCCAAGTATGAGGAATAGTAATTCAAACCGTTCCGTTAAAATACCAATCAATAGACGGGATGTTGGGATAGGTGGGGAGCTAGGCGTACCCTGTACCACAAATCGTCTTCATGGTGGGCTGAACGCCTTGGAGCGGCGAGAGCGGCTTTATGGTTCCTACACGCGGACGTTGATGTCTCGCCCCCACATGACCCGGGTGTCATGAACCGTATCCGGAAGGAAACGGGAACTGAATAACTGGGGAATCAGGTCAGGCCGGGAACGGAGCAGCCCTACTCGGGGCCATGGGTGCTGTGGGGTAGCGGGATGGAGAAAGTGTGTGGATTTGGCCATATTGAACGAGCGTCCATCCTTGGAATTCCCACTAAATGTCAAAAATTACATTTCCAACCCATGCAGGGCCAATTAGTTCCGGAATTGTGTTGTCTCTTGGAAAATATGTTTCACCAGGATTCAATTGTTTAATTAGTGATTCATGAGAGGTAACAGCTTTGATTTCTAAATTACGATCTACTAAATTTGCGTCGATATATGATACTTGTACTTCGCAAATTAACTTAGAACTTATTTCACGAATCATATACTGACCATCAACATAGAATCTATTCTCAATTTCCAATTTGTACAAAATCTCCTCGAGCCAAATTAGAATTAAAGATTCATAGTCTAGATGGCTAGAACTAATTTCTACACGCCATTCGGCTGTATGCCTCTGAAATTTATTCAGTTCTCTGGCTAAATCTTCTGCAATAATTAGATTCATCATGCCACATGACAATTCATTGAATAAATTCGGCAGAGAATTGGCAAATGCACAGATACCAATATCTGCTTTTGTCGAAAGAGTCCAAAAACTCATGTTGTAATCATCTCTTTGATACTTGGAGGTTCCATGCTATTTCACCAACCCGGTGAATCAGCATATCTTTATTCAGGGAGAATGAATCTGTGGCCTGAGCACTAAGAATACATTCACAGGCAGCGTTAGTCAACAGTGCAGTGTCTGATATGCTAAATCCATTTGAAATTGATACGGCAATAGCTACGACTGCAGCATCAATTAGTCCAATCACTTGTCTGAGTTGCGGCAAAGTGCATGCTACATGGACAGTATTGTCTGATTGGGAATAAATTGTTACCCCATTCCCACCTGCCAACACAACAAGATGTTTCCATCCATATGATTCCAATAATGATTTAGCAGCAACAGAATCGTCGCCTTCTCCGATTCTTCGCTTCATTAACTCAAAACCTCTAGACTGGAATATAATCCAATCAACATTATGCGTTCTATGCAATCCTGTTAACTTCGGGTCAGCAATAATTGGAATTTTCAATTTTTGAGCATGTTTGGCGATTTTTTCAACACCGGAGTCATTTACAACTCCTTGACCGTAATCCGATAAAATCACACAATTAGCGTCCGATAGGTTACTTATTGCTTGATCATATATTGCTTCAAGTGCATTTTCTGGAATCGGTTCGTCTTCCTCCACATCCCATCTCAACAATAACTGCTCACCTTGAATTAAACTCTCACGACTAGCTAGCATTCTAGTTTTCACAGTGGTTATTCTTCCTTCTACCACAGCAATACCTGAGGTTTCAACACTTTCATTTTCCAAGTAATCAATTACTTTTGACCCAGCCTTATCATCACCGACCGCACCAAACAATTTACCATTATAACCCATAGATTGGAGTCCTCTAGCTACATGTGCTGCGGCGCCTACATCCTCTTCACGGTGAGTTTCCCTAAGGACTGGGACAGGTGCTCTAGAATTCAAATTATTAGCATAGCCATGTATGTAACAATCCAGCATAATGTCGCCAATTAAAACTATATTTCCTGTATCATCTTTGTTTAGGGTTTCTATTATTGAATTCAACTTGTCGTGTTGTTCAACTTCTACATCAGTCATGCCCATAGTGCTCCCCCGTAATAACGCACATCACTTAATCACTTTATGCTGTCGCGAATTTTAGCAAGCAAATTAGCATGTTGTCTATTTGAAATACCTAACGATTCTCGTAATGTAACAAGCATTGCCTCCTCATCATGAGTAATTATTCCATCATTAAGCGCAGTTTCTAAAGTTAAGTTGTAAGTTCTTATGTTGTCGGAGTACACAGGTTCTTGCATTGCTAGGTTTAGTAGTTTCAGATGAGTCTCGTCGGAGATTCCATATGCACCTCTAAAGGTTTCAAGCAATGTAATTTCATCTTCAACTAGCTCATTATCAACTAGGGCCTGGCTTAACATTTCCAAGTAAATATCCTCGGGTGGGGAAAATTCAATTGAACCTCTAGCATCTTCAGAGATTCTCTTTACCCTTTCGGGGTGCATCCCAAGAAATTCAACAACTTCAGAGATCAATAAATGTTCATCATGAGTTATAATTCCATCTTCCCATGCTCTGGCAAACATGCGTTTAACCAACTCCTCACTTGATTGTGCGTCCAGTGATGCGATTCCGGAAGGTTGGGAAATAGAGGAAATTATCGGATTATCATGGTATATTAGATTATCATCGATGTGTGATAGTAACTCCAGAATTCTCTTATTCCCTCTCGGGATATCTTTGATTAAGCTTTGTCTGCCTTGATATTTTACCTCTACATTCATTGTCTTATCAACAAGAAGTTTCGCTCTAGTCCTACCTGTAATTGTAAGTGAGTATACTTTCCTTCTTTGTTTTGCACCGGGTATATGTCTGTTCTGGATAGTAATTTCTTTAGATTTTTCCAAACGTTTTAGTGTACGAGGTACATGTTTTCTTTGAACATGAACTGCTGCAGAAATTCCTGCCTGTGTTAACGCAACTGGAGCCTCCCATTGGTTGTTTGGCAATATGTTGTCAAAAAGGTGAATTAGCATTCGATGCTCAGTAGTCAACCTGCCAAGATAGCCATCTACCATGTGCGCACCAACTATTCGTTAATCTATCAAGCAAATAGATTCAACGGTAATCCGTTTGTATAATATGCCAGTCACTAAACCCGTTATCATGGGCCGTCAGTCTAGGAAGTACAATCCTCGTACCCGCACTAAACGGCCCGTTGGTTTGCAGTTAGATGCTGATCAATCTCCGGTGAAACAACATCCATACCCTAAAAAGTTCGGTGATAGGTGGTTTTTACCTAATCCACTAGGTGCAAGATTACATCAGAAAAGTGGTCTAGGGATAGTAGTTGACAATGGCATCGCATTAATGCCGGTTGAGGTTCTATTCTGTCATTGGAACAGACACGTACCAGTTGAAGATGGCTGGGTTACAGAAATGATAACTAACGATTCAGATTTTATTGCTAAATCAGTAGTTTTTGATGTTTCAAGGTCAGGTGGTGAGATTGTTATTCCATTAGGTAATTTACCCACTGACAATGGTAGCAGCAAATCATTTGCTATCAAATGGTCCCGTAATCAATCACATTTCAAGAGCGAACCAATTTCACATGTACGATGGTTTTGGGCTTCTAGTAATGTTGATTGGGATGAATTAAGAGTATGGGCTGACGAGGTAATCTTGGCCAATTGTGTCCCAGAAGTTTTCGTAATTGATGATGAGATGGATATCACAATGTATCGAATAGACTACGATGATTTATCAGGCAACCAAAAGACATGGGATGATTTGACTGCTCAAGAGATAACTCATATTAGTAAATCGATTGAAAATTTTAACCCTACCGATTCAGGATGTTATCTCCCGGATACAGTTAATTGGCCATTACCATCAATTGGAGTTGAACATCTCTCTGGGATTAACCTGCGGGGTGAAGAAATAAAATGGGTAAAATCAAAACTATACAATGATACTAATAATAATGATGACTTGTTTTCTCATTTAACCGACTCTGGTTGTATTTTGAGACCCGGATTTAAGTATGGATGTAAGTGGAGAGTATACGATGACGAAGTCTCTAACTCTCATGCACCATGGCTATTACAACCTTATACTGATGCTCCGGAATCATGGGAAAAATTATGTTTGGCGGTTCGGCTTGCTGAAGGTGTTCACAAGAAGTGGGTTTGTGGCTTTCACAATGGGGAAACTTGGCAATTTATCAACATCAAAAGGTGGCTTCCTGGCCGATTTTAATCATCAATTAGACGTCCCCAAGCATCATAATTGACACTTTGATTGTTGAGAGGTTGATCATATTCTTTTTCGATAATTTCTTCAATCTTTTTTGGTTGATTATCTTTCATGGTTAGAAAGATCCACAATGCCGCGAAAATACATGCCAGGCCAACCATTTGTCCTGGGCTAATGTAATCGTTAAGGGAATTTGCCGCAGAGTTTTCAGCGGTTAACACTATCTCAATGATCCAAACGTTATCATTAGAATCAGTGATTTCAATAACTCCATTTACAATCATATTATTTGATAATAAATTGTTAGGGTCAATGTCAACTGTCAAAAAATCATCTGATTCAGTTAGCCTCAATGTTTGGTCACTGTCAGCGATTCTTGACAGTGGCCCTTCGATTTTGAAATCAAAATTGTGGCTCCCAGATCCCACCGATTCTATTGGTATCGCGACTTGTGTTTTGCTAGATATTGGTATAGTTGTCGCAAAAGAACTATTCTTGGGCAAAATTGATAATGATAAAATTTCAAAATCTATATCCCTAACTTCTGTGCCACAGGTCATTGTTCCTACCACCCTCGTCAGTGAGTTATGTTGAGCGGCTGAATTGAATGTCACTGAAACAATAGAATTAACGCCACTAGTAATTTGGTTTGGAGTTATACTGACAAGTCTTCCATCGGTCGAAGATAATCCGTTTTGTATACTGCAATCAATGGTTGAATATGCAACAAGTTCAATTGGATTATTTGGCAAAGTTGTCACGGAATGGTCTGGTAAATCGATAATAAACTCTGAATCACAGGAATTAGCTTTGAACGTTATTTCAATTTGATTAGTAATGACAACTTCAGCATACCAAGATACAAGCACACCATCGTGATTGCGTATTTTAACACCAGTACTGCCGAATTTAGAGCCGTTGGTAAATAAATCACTAGATTGACCTTCGTTTCCACCAGTGAGTAATTCATTATTGCCATCAGCTTCGATTACCTTTAGATAGGGTCTGTTGTTATTTACATTCAGTTCATTATCATCATAGCCATCAATTGTAGTATCTTGATAGGAAACTAATATCCCTGTGCCGGGTAACTGTTGGTCATATGTATTTCCTCCACGGTATTCGATCCATACATACTCGCCCTGGCCAATTGGAATTTTGTAATCAATTTTGGTGTCATCTTGTTGGGTGAAGAAAATACTTGATGCTGAACAGTGGTCTGCTTGTTGCACCCATTCGAAATCAATGGTGACAAAATTGCTCAATCCAATGGTTTCTAACGTTGATGACATTGGCAAAGAAGGGGTTCTTCCATCATCGTTCCAATTTCCACTGGCCATGATGTCCCAGTCTCCGACCCCTTTCCAAATAGAGGTTTGCTGTCCATCAGAAGGATATAGGTCATAAGCACCCATTTGGTGAAGCATTTCATGCATTGCAGTGCCAAAACCATCTGACTTGGAGCCTAAACTGGCCATTGCATAGTGTGCTGCTGATAATCCATCACCTAACTCAATTGGATTATCAAATGTGGTAAAATGTGACCAAATGCGGTTAGAATTACCTCCACTTTCTTGCCCTATTGTTGTGTGTAAGATTAGTAACCTATCTATTACCCCATCACCATTTAGATCAAATTTTTTCCAATCTATTGATTGTTTGTTGGCTAAGACTACCTCTTCAGCCAGAATCATTGGAAGGTGTGTGCCATCGGCTGATGAATCTCTTTTTACTCCATCATCTGAACCATATGCTGCAAGATTTCCAGATGCAGTAACCATTGATTGATGAACATCTACATTGATTGTTGAACTACCTCCTGATAATTGAGAAAAATATTCATCAGCACTGGGAATGAGCATATCCTCAGCATCACTAACTGCTGTTGCTTGGTTAGTATTTCTGCCATTAAAGTCTACAATCAAAACAGGCCAGTGTTCGTTTTCCTGTAGAGGGAGAATCTCAGTTTCATCTGATTTTACAATAATTGAATTATTCTTTAACCAATCTTCAACAACATCATCGTTAGTAAACGCAAAAACTGAAGCAGATAAGAGCAGGAGGATTAGTGGAAAACCTAACCATTTGCCCTTCATGGTGGTTAGCAAGATTCCTCTATGTATCAAATGTTGGTTTTTTTGATAGGCAAATCATTGGTTAACATCAATCACTATTTGCGGAAATAATTCTTTCAACGAATCATAAACTGTAGGATTATTACAACCAAAAATCAGCATTTTGTCAGGTTGATATCTTGATAGTATTTTGATTAAATCATCTTGTCTTTCCTTATTGGTACAAATATTAGATAATATCAGCACATCTTGGTTAGAGTCATAATCTAGTTGATTAATACAGCCACATGAAACTTTAACCGTTGAAATGACTTCACCATAATGGTCGTAATTGGTTTCTAGATTTAACTTATATTTTGGTAACTTTGTTGTCCATGGGCGAGAAATAATTTCAATCATTAGAAGTGTGATTAGAGTTATAATTAATCCGTTACTTGTTCTCTCATAGTATGACAGTAGAGAGACCATTGCTACAAACCCGTACACTCTTAGCCGCCACCAATTGGCATTATCAGAATCCAAATTTCCAGTTATGCCAGATGCAATCATCACCGATGCGGAAACGATAACTAATATCTGTGCCCATAATACAACAGAAGCGAAATATACTAATGATATAGCATCATACTTCACTACAAATCCATAATCAGTGTGTATATTATGACCTAAATCATACAACACAGGAAGTATCTCTACTATCGAAATGTAACTAAAAATCAAAAACATTAATGGAGCCATAATCAAGACAGATCGCAACATTTTCTTTTCGCTGCGAGTTAATCCTGGCTTACAGAAATTCCATATTTGCAGATTTAAAATTGGAATTATTGTTAAAAATCCTAGTAGACCGGAAATAATCCACCTCAACTCAGACCATTTCTCTGGTTGATATAGATTCAAACACTCCTCAACACACGGGTCTAAAACCCGTATGAAGTAACCGAGAACGACATCGATTTTCGCTAACCAAGGTGCTGAGGCTAGAATCCACAGAAATAGCATCAGTCCAATTCTTGCAAACAACTCGTTAGTATGAGTTGATATTCGAGCATTTGAGTCGGTACTCAAATGTAAGTTCAGACAATCACCATCACACTAGGTCAGTATACTGCTTTGGAGCTCTAGCTTGTACAACAGTTCTGTAGACTCCAAATATTGCCCATAACATCAACATTCCAGATATAAGCATTATACCCCATGCTTGTGATGAATCAAGTGACCATGCAAACATCAGAATTGTAATTACAGAGAGAATGCCTCTACGAACTCCTTGAGGTACCGCTAGACTCATATCTAGATGTGGTGGTCCACCACCAAACTTACGCTCATAGAATTCACCTTGTACTACTGCTCCAATAATAATTATTGACAATGTGGTCCAATAGAACAGATTTCCATTATTGAAGAAATCATCGGCGATACCCTCTTGTCTCGCTGCTTCAACTGCAGCCGGGTCCTCTTCTGCTACGAACAGAGAGTCATAATCTCCAACGCTAATGGTTCTCAACTGGAGGCCTTCTGTGTCATCAGTGTATGTTGATTCTGGTGCACTGATTGAGAATGAAAGGATATTCCATAAATCTCCCCCATCAAATTGCCCATTGCCATTTACTGCATTACCAACCAGTTGGAATGATACGCTACCAATGTCTGACTCTGGTGCAACCCAAGTTACGACCCAGTCGTTGCCTGGCTCAGATTGTGATAGGGCACCAGATTCTTCGGGCACAGTTTGTGAGCCGATACCGGGTTGCAAGGTTCCAGAGTTATAATCCCAAAGTAGGAATCCTCCTTCTTCATTTGATGCGTGTTGGAGTGATATGGTAAATTGATACGATTCACCTGTTGTGTAAGATCTTGGTACTCCCGAAATTGATACAACAACTTCGGTAGATGGCGCACCGTCTCCATGGCAAGTACATCCAGTATCAATAACCATATCTGAACCATTTTGCCATGGTGGACCATTGGGATTGGCAATAACTGGAGCAATCAATAACAAACCCAAAATTGCAATAATAAGGCGGGGCTTCATATTCATCACTGTCTCACCTATTTTTTCCAAGAATTGCACACCTTTGAACATTACCTAAATTTACCTTCAAATGTATTCATCAGGCTTCTTTGATGGCATTGTTCAACTCTGTCATCATCTTCTTTCCGTCACCAAACATCATCATTGTTTTATCCATGTAGAACAAATCATTGTCAACTCCAGCATATCCAACTGATAATGACCGCTTGATGATAACTACAGTTCTAGCTTGGTCAGCGTCTATAATTGGCATTCCTGCTAGCGGTCCTTCTCCAGTTCTTGCGGCAGGATTGGTTGTATCATTTGCACCAATTACTAGCGCAACATCACAATCTGGGAATTCCGGATTAATTTCATCCATCTCTATCAGTTGCTCATAAGGTACGTTAGCTTCAGCTAGTAACACATTCATGTGTCCTGGCATTCGGCCAGCAACTGGATGAATGGCATAGAATACCTCCGTATCAAATTTCTCAGCAATTAAATCGGCAAATTCCTTGACTTGATGTTGGCATTGAGATACAGCCATTCCATAACCTGGAACGATTATTACTTTTTGTGCTCCATCTATCATCATTGCAACCTCATCAGCGTCAGAACCCACCTTTGTCCTAGTCAGTGATTCTTTTTCACCTGAGCCACCAAAGGATTTGAACAATACATCTGGCAAGGTTCTGTTCATTGCTTTGCACATAATGAAAGTTAAGATTAAACCTGATGCACCAACAAGCGAACCAGCAACTATCAGTACTGAGTTGTTGATGATAAATCCGGTGAATGCAGCCGCAATACCTGAAAGTGAGTTAAGTAAAGAAACTACAACTGGCATATCTGCTCCTCCAATCGGCAGAACGAGTAATATTCCTAAGATAGAAGATACCGCAATTAAACCAAATACAACATTCTTATCAGTTGGATTATCAATTCCATAGTAAATCAAACCAAACGCAGCAATAATCAGCAATATTTTGACCCCATTAAGCCAACTTGGGCCCCATGTTGGTGCTTTTATCCACTTGCCAAAAATTTCCACTCCACCCTTCAACTTCAACATCGCAAGTAGTGATCCAGTGAGTGTCATCCAACCAACTAGTGCAGACAGTCCGGCGGCAACCATGGTTACAGTTAGTTGTAAGCCAGTGGGCAACGCGGTTCCTTCGATATATCTCCAAGTTTCAGACAGCGCCACTAATGCAGATGCGGCCCCTCCAAATCCGTTGAATAGTGCAACTAACTCTGGCATCCCAGTCATTTCAACCTTGACTGCCATCCAATATCCGATCAGTGAGCCAATTACTAGTCCAGCAATTATTAATGTCCACTCAGCGTCACCTTCTGCTAATTGCATATCTAGTATTGTAGTAACAACGGCTACAAGCATTCCCATTGCGCCTAATTGATTTCCTTTAGGTGCTGTTCTTGGATGCCCTAGTTTTTTCAATCCAAAAATGAACAATGCAGCTGCGATAAGATATCCAATAGATGTCCATTCTCTTATCTCCATTTCAGGCACCTCCTTTCTTTTTACCTGCTATCATGTTCAACATCCGATTGGTGACGGCAAAGCCACCAACAACGTTAATCATAGCCAATACTACTGCAATGAATGCCAGAATTCCAGAAATTGCCGTATCTCCGCCTTCATATGCAACATTAGCGCCTATTAGGGCACCTACTATACTGATTCCTGATATTGCATTTGCACCACTCATAAGCGGTGTGTGCAATGTTGCAGGAACCTTTGTAATTAACTCAAAACCAAGGAATATAGATAGTACAAACAGTGTAATGCTGCCAATTAATAGTTCAGGTGTCATTCAATCGCCCCCATAAGTCTTGTTTGTTTTTTATGCATTTCCCCATTCCTACAAATTAATACTCCGCCCATGCCGTTAACATAAAAGTCAGAATCCTCAGGTGCTCCGAACAAGATGTCATCGTCATCAGATAATACCACATTTCCGTCATCTACAAGTGACGTAATAAAAGTTGTAAGGTTGTTTGAATAAAGCATACTTGCAGTGTTGGCAATAGTGCCTGGAAGGTTTGAGGTTCCAACGATTATTACACCATTTTTTGTGGTGATTATATCACCTGCTTTTGTATCTTCACAATTGCCACCAACGTCAGCATTCATATCAACAATTACTGCACCAGATTTGAATTCACTTACTGCGCTACTAGGGACAGTAATAGGAGCAGGTCTTCCAAAGATTCTGGCGGTAGTAATTACTATGTCTGCATCTTTGGCAACACCACATACAGTATCATTCACTTTTTGAATAAATTCTGGTGTGAGGGGTTTTGCATAACCTGATTCATCTTCAAAGTCATCCATTCCATCAACCTCGATGAATCGTCCACCTACAGATTCTATTTGTTCGGCAGCAGACTTTCTAACGTCTGATGCGTAAACAACAGCGCCAAGTCTCTTAGCGGTTGCAATTGCTTGAAGACCAGCAACACCACTTCCCATTACTACGACTTTTGCGGGCCTAACAGTACCTGCAGAGGTAGTCATCATAGGGATTCCTTTGGGCACATTTGCAGCACCTAGCAGTACTGCTTTGTAACCAGCAAGGTTATCTTGACTAGAATTAACATCCATCGATTGTGCCCTAGATAATCTCCTTGGAATCATATCCATTGACATTAGGGTGATGTTTGCAGCAAGACATTCCTTGACGAAATTTGGATTTCGAAACGGATCAGCGACACATGCTAGATTGGTATTTTCAGTAATTCCATCTGCGCCCGGGAAGTTTATGCAAACTATATTGTCACACGCGAGGACTTCTTTCCGGGAAACAATCTTTGCACCAGCACTTTTGTAATCCTCGTCTAGATAATTAGCTGAAATTCCGGCTCCCTTTTCAATCAATACTTCAAAGCCGGCTTTTAGTAGTTTTTTTAGGCTCGAAGGGACGATTGCAACTCTTGTTTCATAATCTGGTTCTTTTGGCACACCTAGTCTCATTTTGTCCACCGACCCGAGTAAAATATTCAGGGTCAATCCAACCCAAACAAAGGAGGCTTTTAGATAAGACGCATAAATTCCCCATTTCTAAAAATCCTATCCCAACCATTTAACTTATTTTACGCCTGTTCTTGGGATTACTAGAAGGGTGTATGAAATGTCACATTCAAGAAAAAAAATTGCTGTAATTGGGGCTGGTAATGTTGGTGCAACTTGTGCCTTTGTTTTAGCACAAAAAAAATTAGGAGATATTGTACTACTGGATATATACGAAGGTTTTGCAAAAGGCAAAGCACTAGATATGTCACAAAATGGTCAAGTATTGAACTATGATGGCAATCTAACAGGGACTTCTAATTATGAAGATATTGCTGGTGCAGATGTTGTTGTTGTAACATCGGGTTTTCCTCGTCAGCCTGGTATGACCCGTGAAGATCTCATCGCTAAGAATGCAAATATTGTAAAACAAGTCGGCGAGGGTATAAGAGACCATGCTCCCGATTCAGTAATCATCATGGTGACCAATCCACTTGATTTAATGACATATCACATGCAGAAGGTTACTGGTTTCCCTTCCCATAGAGTGTGTGGTCAAGCAGGTGTGTTAGACAGTGCGCGAATGACGCATTTTGTCGCAGATGCTGTAGGATGTTCAGAAGAGGATGTTCAAGCAATGGTCCTTGGTGGACATGGAGATACAATGGTGCCATTACCACGTTTCACTACCGTCGGTGGAATTGCAATCACGCACCTTTTGGATGGAGAAACAATTGATGCAATATGTCAGAGAACAGCGTCTGGTGGAGGCGAAATAGTCAAACTGCTTGAACGTGGTTCTGCATTTTACGCTCCTGGATCTGCGGCAGCAATTATGGCTGAAGCTGTGCTTAATGATCGCAAGAGACTTATTCCGGCTTCAGCTAACTTAACTGGACAATATGGATTAGATGATGTTTACATCGGAGTTCCAGTAATTTTGGGGGCCAATGGTATTGAAAGAATTATTGAACTCGAATTAAGCAGTGATGAATTAGCGAGTTTACAAAAATCAGGTAACTTCTACAAATCGCAACTTACAGATCTTTTGGGTTACTAGGACTTTTGTAGGTAAAGATATTTTTCTCTACCTTGTGTGGTTGCTTTGAATTTCTCGGGTGCGCTATTGTCTCTAGATTTAAGTTGGAAAATTCCCTTATTCCTAGTTCGCATTCTAGTTAAAATTTCTTGCCCTGTATAACATCCTTTGTTCTCGTGAACTTGGTAACCAAGTCCACATTGGTATGGATTTACAGAGCTAGATATTTCGTATGAATACCATGGAATTAAGTTGTTAACTCTCCAGTTATTGAATGATTCATAATCTCCATCACAATCTTTGCGGTTTAGTTTAACAGAGTATAATTCAATATTATACATGTTATTTATGCCAATTATTGTTGTATCTTTGTCCTGAGTAACTTGTTTTATGATGCTATCTTCATCGTATAATATGTCTATATAATTCAAATTGCTTACATCGTTTATGGACACATCCTGTGCCAATATTTTCGATTTTAGATATTTGACTAATTGCTCAAATTCATCTGCGATTGTAACAGATACAACCATTTGATTTAACTCAAAAAGATGCAGTTGGCCTAGAATTTTGGCCTTATTGTTCAATACTAAGGTACTAATTACTTGGTTTTTAGAAAATTCAACTTTGTTTGTCGAGAGACCATCAATAAATTTCTCTACACCTTTACCGGTAAATATGAGTGCTTTTGCTTCATTGAAAGCCAAACGGGGCACTTAATCACCTAAGCGAAGGATTCTCCACATCCGCATGAGGACTGAGCATTTGGATTATTAATCTTGAATCCACCGCCCATCAAACGGTCTTCATAATCGATTTGTATGCCGTCTAGCAAGTGGCTTGAAGAATTTGGAACGAGGATTCTGAAGCCGGAGATTGAGAGTTCCTGACAATCAATTTCTGTATCTTCTACAATTTGTAAGTCGTACATATATCCCGAGCATCCCCCAGACAATACTCCAACCAAGAGTGCCATACTCCTATCTTCACCAAACGCTTGTTCTAACATAGAATGAGCGTTTTCTGTGATGGTTAAATCGACATTAACGACTTCCGGTGTCTGAACGACAACCGGACTAGCACTTTCGCAGGTTCCACAATCCATGCCTATCCCAAAAGGTTCATCTCTATGAATATGTGCATTAAATGATAAATCATCAGCCGACTATTGATATTTCGTAACAACATGATTTGTCATCACCAACACAAGTTCTTTTGCATGATTCGATACTTTTGTTATATCTCTCTTTTACTAGTCCAGCGATGACACTTTCATCCATATTACAAAGGAACAATGATTTTTCTGGCTGACCGTCGCATGCATTACCTTCGCTGACGGTAATGGTTTTCGGAGGCAGTTGATCAAAGTCTATTTGGCCCATGCCTAAATCCATCCATTCTGATTTGATATTATTCCAAAACATCTCGTCATCAATTATATGTTGAAGCTTGACGGCTAACTCTTGACCAATTCTGAATCCAACATCATGAAACAACTGATTAGTATTGATTCCAAGAGCTGTCAAAGTGTTTGACTGAGGAATAGTTTGGTTATCTACGATCTGTCCATCTCTGGTAAGAACTGCATTTGCGTTATTGGTCATGCCCATCTTCATTGACTGTTTGAACTTCTCATAAAATGATCCATCACCAAGGGACAGCTTGAGTGGTTCAGTCATCAACCCATCCACCATCTTGGCTTTCGCGGTTTGATATGATGATGCAGAATTCCATTGAATGTTCAATAGTTCTGATTGTGCGCTTAGCAACATTTCCGATTCCATCAGAATTGCTGTATCATCCTTGCCACGTCCTGTGGGGGATTCCTCAGTTTGAACGAACTGAATCCCTACCTCGTTATCAACAAAGACTCCACATAAGTTGAAATCGGGGTGGTGTCTAATCTCCAATCTTGAGTCCAATTGATCATAAAATCTGATTGTCCTTTCATCAATGCAGACAACTAATTTTATCTCTATGCCTCGATTCAATGCATCATTTATCGAATCGATACATCCGGACCTGAGGATATGTAGAATTCCCCATTTTCCTAACAATAGCCATATGCGTTGTTCTGCTTCGGATACAATTGATTCTATAGTCGCGTGTATTGCGTGGCGGTCTTTCAAAACAGAGAATGAATCTTCATCATGGTTTATGGTGCTAGAAATTATTGCTTGATTTGAGGATGTATTTAGTGAATCTAAGTTCTCATTTATCCTTCTTAAGTCCATTTCTTTAGTCCGAATAATTTGTTTGAAGACCTCACTGATAGTCATGCCAAAAAATCTTATTGGTTTGTCTAGAGTTGCTTTCACAAGCCCTTTTTCTTGTAGTTTCTTGAGTGAGTTATATGCGTCCATTCGTGATAGACCTAACCTTTTCCCAATTTCACTCGCTTTCGCAGGGGGTTGTGATGCTAAGTCAATAATTAGCAATGCATGTTTTTCGTCTAAACCCGATTCTACCAATTTATCGATCAAATCAATATTACTAGCCAATAAATCACCTGTTTTTCTTATTTTGTTCTTTGATTAGGATATTACATCTTCTGATTTGATCTTTTGTTCGCTTTATTTCATCTTTTGAGAGGCCTCTTGGTATTGCCTGCTCAAAGCACTTTACTGCATCTTGATATCTTTCCATTTCAGCATATGCAGTGCCCATATTATACAACGTCTTACCCCTCACCTCTTCAGGTTTAATCAGCATTGCTTGGTGGTAAGATTCTACACATGCAGGATAATTTTCAAGATAATAAAAGGCATTACCTCTGCCGTTTAAAATGCGAATTACCATCTCATCATCATTGGAGAATGAAGGCAATGCTCGGTCAAAACAAGATAATGCTTCTGCATATTTACCAGCTTCAATCAAGGCAACACCTTGGTTATACCAAGAAATGTCTTGATTTGCGACAGAATTGGAGGATGGATTGCGAAACTCTTCTTGTACGAGTGAATTATTTTGAACTTCTAGTGCTGCTTTTGCTAGATCAATTTGCGGAGTTATGGTTGGTTCAGGAATATTAACTTCTGGTTGAGGTCTAGCAAGTAGTTGATTCGCAGACATCATTTGCTCTTGGCTAATTGGAACACTATTTTCTATTGATTGTGGAGTGAAATCTTGCTGTGTTGTTTCATTAGTCGTTAATTCTGTTGCCACTGTTGCTGGTTTTGAAACACTCTCTTCGATTTCCTTTGCCTTGATGCTACATTTTTCTGCAGTTGTGCTATCACCCGCAGCGTACAATGCCTTGGCCAAACCACGCCATATTTCAGGCGCGTTTCGATTGATTTGAATTAAACTCTTCCAAATTTTAACAGACTCCATGTGATTATTTGCCATAGAGTGTGCTCTTGCGTGCAACTCAGTTTCTCCTTGGCCCATCAAGTCTAGTGCTGTTTTAGCCATTTCAGGACCTTCAGGTAATGTTGGTGGTAGGCCTGATTGTGATTCTAGAACTCTCGATTCTCCTTCAGCCAATTCAATTAAAGTGGTTGCTAATTCCATTCTAAGAGGGCTCTCTGGATTTGATGCCACGATTATTGTTGCAGCAGACAAATATGCTTGTGGATCTTTTAATTCCATGGCTATTGGCGCCCATTTTTCTGCTGCTTTAATGTATGATGGATCTTCTCGCAAAGCATTAGAATAGCATGTGGATGCTTCGCTTAACAAACCTTTCCGTTGTTTTAGAGAACCTAGGTTATACCAACCCTTTGGGTTTGATGGGTCTAATTTTTGGGCATGCTCGATTGCTGAAATAGCATGGTCCTCCAAATCTAATCTAGCCATTGCTCCTCCGGCGATTAACCATGATTGGGGATGTTTAGAGGCTTCTGTTTTTAGATGGGGCTTTAGAAGAGCCAACGCCTCTTTTGGGTTTCCTGTTTGAATCATATTTTTTGCTTTTTCAGCCATTGCATCTAAATCAAGAACATTCTCTATTTCGGGCTCAATTGGTACAACTGGAAGGTCTGGTATGGCTTGAACAACAGGTTGTGAAACTTCAATTCTTTCCTGAATGTCTTCTGTTGCCATGACGACTTCAGCTGCAGAACGTAACTCATCAATATCCAATTGCTGATTATCATCAACATCGTGATGGACTGCTTCATCTAGTATTGCTTTTACATTAGTGAAACCGGTCTCTTCAACTACCTTTTCTACATCTTCCTGGTTATATTGTTCAATTTGTTCAATTTGTTGCATAGACTCAATAGGTTTGGTCGACATGCTGTCTTGGCATCTATTTTTGACATCTACAATAGATGGGTGTCCCGGATAAAATTCGAGTGCTTTGAGAGCCATATTGTACGCACCAGTTTCGTCACCTATGCGTTCGAGCAATATGCATAGATTGGCAGTGGCAGGTGCATGATTGGGATTTACATCTAGGCATATTTGAAATGCCTGTCTTGCTCCTCTTGCATCTTGTTGTGCCTCGAGAAGAACACCCCTGTTAAACCAAGCCATGTCTGATGATGGGTCTAATGAAATCGCTTTATTGAATGATGCTAGAGCAGATTTAGAGTCTCCTGCTCTAGACGATTCTTCACCACTGATTAGCAAAGATTCAACTTGTGCACTAACAGCATCATCGTCCTGTTCAGATTCGTTGTAGGTATGTTGTTCCATTAGCCTCACCCTATTGCCAGTGTATTCTAATCATAAGGGTTACTTATGTATGTATGTACAGACACTTACATTCAATAACCTTGAACACTTCGCTGATTCATGAGTAATTACCCGTTCAAAGTTTTGGGGCTCAGCGGTGAATATAGGCCGACTTCAAAGTGTGGTATGTTAGTAAATCATGCATTAGATATTGCTGAATCCCTAGGTGCAGAAGTTCATTTTTGGGATTTAGATGTGAAGCCACTGCCACTGGTTGGTGAAGAAGGGTGCTGGGATAATAATAACGTCAAGGAATTTCAAGAGTTAGCCTCACAGTGCGACGCTTTTTTATTATCTTCCCCTGAGTACCATGGGACTATGTCTGGTGCAATGAAGAATACGTTAGACTGGTTATATAGCAAGCATGTCAAAGGCAAGGTCTTCGGATTAATGTCCACACTCGGCGGTGCTCAAAACTCTAATACTCTTAACCACATGAGAATTTCATTAAGATGGCTACACGCGTGGCCGGTTCCTGAGCAATTAGCTGTTGGTAAAGTCAAAGAAGCATTTGATGAGGATGGCAAACTTGTTCATGATGACATTAAAGACAGGTTAGAAAATTTGGTTAAATCAGTTCTTGATACAACAAAGAAATTCTCATAGTTGGTGTAATAGTTGTCAAGGCCCCGATTTGAAGATGAGTTCGGCGGCTCTTACATTTTGATTGAGCCGGGAAACTTCACTATGGGCGACGTCGTTGGCGATGGGCTTGCAAGAGAACTACCAACCCACATAGTAGATGTCGAATCACCATTTTTTATTGGACAAAGACCAGTGACTCAGATGCACTGGGAAGCTGTTATGGGATATAATCCATCTAAATTTCAAGAAGGTTGGAGTTCGGGGTTACGTCCCGTAGATTCTGTTTCCCGCACTGAATGTCTGGAATTCATCCTTCGCTTGAATGAATCATTCAATTCGCCCCGTCTTTCTCTTGATGGATTGTGGAGATTGCCTACTGAAGCAGAATGGGAATATTGTGCTAAATCTGGTACTGAAACCAAGTGGTGTTTTGGTAATTTTGACGCCGATCTAGATGAATATGGTTGGCATGCTGGAAATTCGGGTGCATCTACGCGAGAGGTTGGTTTGAAAAAATCAAACGACTGGGAAATTTACGACATTTATGGGTTAATATCTGAATGGTGTCAAGATAACTATCGTAATGATTATTCTATTCCTTCTAGGCAGTCACCTTACGTAGACAGCACCGATGTATACTCTGTAAGAGGTGGCAGCTGGTTCACAGAAAGTGATTCAACTCGAAGTTCTTCTAGGTCCTATGCTGCATTCAATAAATCTAGTGATGGTATCGGAATAAGATTGGTATGGGAACCAGTTTGATTTATTCTTCTTCAACAACTATCCCTAGGTTTTTGTCTAACTCTTTCAAGGTTTGATTTTTTGGAGTTATACCTTGACCAATTGACCATTTTCCAGAAAATTCTTTATCCAATATGGTCATTAAATTCTTTTCTTTTAGAAGATTTATTCCTGCAGCAGTTCGATGAATTACTGGCGATATATCTTCATGAAATAATGAATCTAGTATTTTGCATATCTCTTCGAATTTCCTCGAGCCATCACACAGTTGCCACAGCATACTGTTTTTAGCGTCAAATGGCCGCCGAATTTCCTTAGGTGCTCGAAATAATTTGGCAAGTACTTTTTCCAAGCGATTGAATTTCTTTTCAATTCTCAGTATTACTTTTCTCCCATCAATATTTTTAATTTCAGGATCTAGTCCTATTTCACCGAACAACCCCCACCAAACAGGTAATCTACAGGGGTATTTACCGTACATAACATGACTTTCAATACCTGATAAATCCATAAATAGCCCTCAAAAATCAATTAATGTCCATAGTAACATGGTAGTCATTGCTATTACCCCGGTGAAGGCTGTAAATTTAGTCAATTCCACCCGCTGTGTAAAATTTCTCAAATACCATGTAAGTACGCCACACACAGAAATAACAACCCATAACGCATACCACAAGTTAGGATAATCTGCCACATTATTGCCTATTCTTCATATCTAAATATTGTTGCCCATAATACTGCCATTGTTCCAATGTCCACCCTTGTGGCAAGCCTTCTTGTGGTACTGGTGGATTCCCAACACTGGATTCAATAATTTCTTGTGCACCGCCTGAGGGTTGAATCACATTTGCTACTTGCAATGTAGAATTGGTTATTGGGGGGCCAGAAATAGGTGGCCCGGGCATATGCTTGTTGGTTTCATTTTCATTGTAATCTTGTTCTCTTCGAGTTTTCAATACCAACAAACTAACAATGATGCCAATGGCTAATGCAGTAATTATGGCGCCTGACAAAAATTGTGTAGCAAAACTAGAATCATCATCAATTGGTATTGAGAAAGCAAATGATATTCTGTTTGTATCAATAAGTACATCATCCCCATCATATATTGAAACAGAAATATCTCCTTCATACACATCGCCTTCATTAATTACCTCACAAAAAACAGAGGACCTTCTCTCAATTGAATTTATTATCCTATCATCCAATATGATGCCATCTTGGCCAACTACCGTGGAATCACAAATGAGGCGCCAATCATCTGGTGTTGAATACTTTGCAACATATTGTTCGTCTTGGCTGGAAATGGTTGAAATATTTAACCAAAGAGAACCGAAGTCAGCAAATTTATCCGGATTATATTTCGATAAGCTTGATGAAATCTCTCTTACATAATCTACTGCGATTGACCCTTCATGCTTTAAATTTTCAAACTGATTGTCAGAACTTGATAGAATAAAATCAAATTCAATGACTGTGTTAATATCAATATCACTAGGTATCATAAGATCTATTCTTATGTCTCGAGAACTGTTTTTGTTTAACGTAATTGTGTGATACTGGTTAAATCCATATGGAATCCCACTATTTCCTATTGTCATAAAAGCAATTATTTCTCCATTGTATTCAGCGCTCGATAAACTAGCAAAAATTCGTAAATTTTGTTCGTCTAAATTTCCAAGGTTGTTCACTTTGAAATTTATTGTGGTACTATTACCAATTCCTGCATTAATTGATGATTCTGTCTTTGATAAAGATAATTTTCGGACCACTTCGGTAACTAGAGTAAGTTCAAGATAATTATCATCTGTGTCGATATCTTCCCCATTTGTAATGGGATTTGCCGATATTCTAATGTCCAATATGAGACTGTGGTCAACTCCATTTGGGACCTCGATAATTAATACGATTAGTTTTTTAGAATCAATATCAGAAACTTCACCTAATTGAATTGTTTCAGTAACTTCAATATTTTCTACCATGAATTTATATTCCCAGTAATTTGGTATACCATCAATATCAATAATTGCTGAAACAGGTCCGTTTCCAAGGTTCGATAGTTCCATACTAATTTCATTTGCAGAACCTGGAATTAATGTATCTGGAACGTTCACGAACTTTAATGCGACATTGTTAATCTGTGAGACTTGTAGATTATCTACGCCTTGCGACATGAATATATCGCCACTTCTTTGAGATATAATGGAACCAAAATATTCCGGACAATTATCACCGACTTGGGCAGTAATTGGAGCGGTTATTTTCGCGCTAAAAGTACCTGAATCACCTGAATTTAGGAATAATTGTTGAGGAAATATGTCGTTTACTAACCAATCATTGCCACTCTCTATGATGACACTGGTGTCAAATATGTCTTGTACAGAAGCATTATTCACTACGGTGAATGAGACAGTAAAACTGTCGCCTGGAGCAATCATTACATCATTTTGTGAGGACTGTGATACATGAATCGACGCATCGCTCACCATACTTGCGATAACCTCGACACTTAATCTATCAGTACGGGAACTGTCATTTTGTGAAGTTGCAATTAAATCAAATGAACCGACAGAATCAGGCACAGCATCACTTCCAACGCTGTATGTCAACATAATTGGGACCGTAAAACCAGGTTGTACTAAGACCTCAGTTAACTGATTCCAAGAAAAAGATACGCTCCACCCAATAGGCAGTGAACTGTAATCAAGAGACAAACGGAATACATCAGCAGCACCACCGATATTGGTTAATGAAAGCGATGTAAAGCATGACGATCCCGGTGAGCAAGTGATTAGTTCTGAAATGGGTAAAAAATCCGGAATTCTGTCGGGAGTCACTTCGAGTTGTAGAGATAATTCCGACAGAACATTTTGATGTGTTTTTGATGAAGCAGTAAAGGTGGCAGGATAAAATCCAACATTTTCGCTTACTTTTGGTTGGTAATTCAATTCAATCAACTTAGTTTGACCTTTTTCCAAGTAGACTCCGTTAGATTCTGTAATGCTTACGCCATTTGTAGTGGAAAAATAATATTGCCAATCTAGAGGAATTCCTGAAACCAACGGCGTGAAAGATTCTGAAACATTACCTGTATTAGTCAATTCAATCGTGGCTTTTCCCCAACTATTTGGAACAGTTCCGGTGGTAGAAAGACCAGTTGAAGATATGCCAAACTCACCTGGTCTGAGTTTCTGGTCATAAACAATCACTATGTCATCCATCCAAAGTCCAATGTCATTAACACTCAAGTCGCTAGTAAAACCAAATCTAAATTGAGAGTTGCTGTGGAAGTTTTGTTGCGGGGATGGTACAAGTGGTGAGGATGCACCTGCATTATTTACCGACCAAGTTTTCCAATTTGCGGAGTCCGAAAAATCATTATCAACAGTACCAGTTATACTTGCCAATTCTGTCCAACTATTGCTAGGATCCATGCTGTAAATTCTGACAAAGTCTCCTGCTGCCAAACTACCAGTATAATAGAAAGAGATTCCATTAGTCCTGGTCGGATTTGGAATTGCATCTGACATGTCAATAACTGGCGTTATCAAATCTGTTGCTAGGTTTGAATTATACGTTGATGTCTGGCCGTTCCCTATGTGGCAAGCACTACCTTCAGACAATGATGTGTCTGAATTCATACCCCAACTCTGCCCTACAGACCATAAATTCAAATCATCACAGTTGAAATAGTGACTCGCAACTGTAAGCGTTCCCATCATTGCATCGTTACCTGGGTTATCATCTACAGTGGATGTGGTGGGGGTGGCGATTACAGAATGATTTCCTGCGTATGTAGGGGTAAATTTGAATGATGTAGTTGAATTACTCTGGCCTCTAATTGAATTTATTTGATTGGTACCATTGTAGATTTCAAATCCCTGGTATTCATTATGTAGAACTATGAAACTTATATCCACAAGAGCAGAATTAGTCGTGCCTAAGTTTTCTATTTCAACGGTAATTTCAATCTCAACATCAATAACCGCATCTACTGCAAACAATAATTCTGGACGGTTGAAACTAAAGATTGGATAATTAGATGAAAACATTTGATATTTTTGCTGATCTGCAACATTAGGATATCCATATGAAATATCACTGACTGATAAGTCAATGCCAGTAGCCCTGCTTGATGCTAATCTCTCAGGCTGGGTTTCATCAGGTAGAGTAAAATGTTGCACAGTATTAATTGATAGTAAAAAAACAATCAAAAGTGTAAGTTGTGCTCGCATAACCGGTTCAATTTAGACAAACCATGTAATCTATATGAGTTAATTGGCTTCGTCACTAGTAAGTATTGATTGGTCTACCTTTTGTTCAGCTTCTTCCAATTTTAACTCATTTTTACGCTCCTTAGCGCGTGCGGCGAAATATACTGTGAATGAGGGTATTAATATCATAGAAAAACATCCAACTACCGCGGCTACAGCCCATAAAAATTCAGTACCAGCGTCTACAGTAAACACTTCAATTTCTTTGAAGTCCTCGTTAACAGTTATTAACATGACATTCGGAGAAGTGCTTTTATTGCCTTTTTCGGTAATTTCAACAATTATTACGGAAGGTGAATGTAAGTGCTCTATTATTTCACGAGCCTTCTCTTCAGCTGTTTCTATTGATTTAGCATAAACAGTGCCGTTATTTCTCCTACCCGGGTCTGTTGTTGTCATTGAATAGATTGACTCATCCCCACCTTCGTCGCTGATTAGTTCGTGGGTATTGTTATAGTAGCACTTATCTTCACAACTGAAATCATCTGCTTCTGGGTCGCCTAGTTTGGTGTGACTATACAATCCGGCGGAATTAATCAATTTCATAACTGATTCCCTGGATAAATCACCTGCACTGACATTGACCCAAGTTAGATTGTCACCATCAGCACTAAAGGTCCACCTCCAATTTGTTAAATTATTTTCATCGTCATACAGTTTAGTTGGTTCATTGGTGTCATGTATAGTTGTTTCAGTCTCTGTTTTGTAAAGGTAATACGATGGGGATATAGTTGCTCCATACACGGCGTAACCAAGCAAGAATATGAGAGTAAATGAAAGTCCAAGTAAAGTCCGAAGCAGGTTCGGATTTTGGGCTAGCGCCTTCTGCATGATTATCCCTACTACCCCCCCTTCAATAACACTTGCATTTTATCCAATTTTCAAGTAATGGCTCCCCATCCGTACCCGTTTCATTGATATAGGGGGGTTTAGTCGGCAAAGTGCTTGGTGTTGTTACATGACCACTTATTATGATATTCCAGCTGACTTGCTTATCCCGGCATTAGCAGAAAAACTCTCCGCTGTAAAGGAGATTGAACAACCAGATTGGTCTGATTACGTAAAAACAGGCGCAGACCGCGAAAGACCTCCTACCCAATCTAACTGGTGGACAATAAGGGCTGCATCAATACTGAGAAAGGTCGCCAGACAAGGCCCCGTTGGCGTAACATCCCTTGCGCAGGATTATGGTGGCAGCGTAAACAACGGTGCTGGGCCGAATACACCCGGTGTCGCCTCTCGTCACATCATTAGAACTGCTATGCAACAATTAGAATCTGCTGGATTAGTGGAACTAGTTTCAACAAAGGAAGTCGAATCAGCAGATGGTAAACAGCAACTCTATTCGGGTCGAAAAGTAACATCAGCTGGTCAAAAATTACTAGACGAAGTGGCACATTCATGCAGAGATGCTGCAAATGATATGTATCCCGGTCTTGCTAAGTATTGAGGAAGTGGGAGTTTGTCTATTATGTCTGCTAGTGGAGATGACCAATTAGCAGCACTTCGTGAACAACGAAGAATGGAACTCCAAAGGCAGCTAGAGTCACAAGCTCAAGCACAAGCGGAGGCAGAAATCGAATCTCATCGTAAGAACGCAGAATCCCAAGCAGTTTCTAGCGCCATGAAACAACTGCTAACTAGTGAAGCAAGGGCTAGACTCGCAAGAATATCACTTGCTACACCAGAACGTGCTGAAGCAATAAAAAGATTAGTTATCGATCTCAACAATAACAATAAATTCGTTCCACCAATGAACGATGTAACGCTAAAATCAATTTTAGCATCACAATCCAAGAGCCGCAACAATGCGTCAATTAGAAGAATCTGAGAGGGTGCTCGATATGTCAAGAAATAAACCAGCAGCAAAAAAAATACGCCTGATGAAGGCAACCAAGCAAAACCGCCGTGTCCCTGTATGGGTCATGCTAAAGACCGACCGAAATACAGTGTCTCACCCAAAGAGGCACCATTGGAGAAGAAGTAAACTTCAGAGGTGATTAAGTTGGCAAGACCGAATGAATCTGAACTTATTGTACCGTTAAGAAAGGCTTGGAGTATTACACGTTTCAAGCGTGCTCCTAGAGCAATCCAAATTATCAAAGACCATGTAATCCAACACCTAAAGGTCAAAGAAGACGAAGAAGTATGGATTGACCCATCTGTGAATGAACACATATGGTCTAGAGGAATTGAAAACCCTCCAAGAAAAGTAAGACTACAAGTGATTAGACACGATGAACCAGATATCCCAATCGAGGTAAAACTATTCCAGGAGTGATAATTATGGGAAATATTAGACCAAGTTTCATAAAAATAAGAGCTATTGCATTAGTAGAGCAACACGGTGATAAATTTACAGAGGATTTTGATCACAATAAAATAATGGTATCACAACTAACTGACGTCGGTTCCAAGAAACTACGTAATTGGATTGCTGGTTACGTGACAAGATACAGGCAAAGAAGAGTTGATTGAGGTCTTTCGATGCCCGTGCGCATTGACTGGGATAGACAACCAGTAAGCATCCACGGCGATGACAAGGCTGAGCTAGAGTCATTAATCGATTTCCTCAAAATCAAACACTCTATCCGCAAGCGATCAATAATTATGAATGATAGGGAATCAGGTGGTTTTCTATTTTTTATCTATCAACCATGTGATCCTAGATGGATTGCAGAATTTTATCACCGGTGATAATATGGGCGATAGAAAGAATATTCCGTTGCCAAACTCATCATATGAATTAATGATAATATGCGTTAATACCTCGCATCCTGGTAATCTAGGAGCAATATGTCGTACAATGTTGAATTATGGTTTTGACCAATTAAGATTGGTAAACCCAAAATGTAGTCCAAATGACGTTGAAGCAAGAAATAGGGCCAAACATGCGGGTTCCATATTAGATAATGTGGAAATTTTTGATAATTTTGACGCCTCAATAAAAGACTGTTCTTTGGTTGTTGGGACATCTGGGAAACGAGAAGTTGGTAGTAAAACCTCATTTAGGCATTTTTGTTTTCCTTGGGAATTATCCGAGCGTTTTAGCCAGCATAACAATCGTATAGCACTAGTATTTGGTGGCGAAGGTACTGGACTCTCGACAGAAAACCTAGCAAAATGTGACTTCCTCACAACATTGCCAACATGGGAAGGATATCCGATTGCCAATTTATCCCATTCTATTAATGGATTCCTGTATCAACTTCACTCTGATAGAGTAAGGGCGCAGCAGGGTAACGATTCAGGATTACCTGCCATAGTTCCATTAGAGAGAACTTTATCTCCAAAACTAAGAGACAAATTTCTTGAAGCGGTTGAGCAGTTCAGCTCTTCCGTACCTGGAAATCAAGAGCGTAAAGACAGCATTAAGAATTCACTAACTAGAATGGTTATGATGTCCTCACCAACTAATGATGAAGTTACCCGTCTGATAGGTGGTTTAATCGATGCAACGACATCCTTGCAATATGTCATAAATGATGAGAATTGGCAAAAGAATCGACGCAGAAGAGTGGAATAAATCACTTATGCCAACTTGCAAGTGATTTAGGAGTCTCCCAAACATGCATGGCTATTAGTTGCAGTTTGTTGCCATAAGCGGACACTATGTGTGGTTCTACTTGCTCAAATGCCCACTTGGCTAAATTCTCTGCAGTTGGAATAAAATCCACAATAACTGTTCTATGGTTGTCGCCCATTAACTCTAGTGCCTTAATTGCATCATTGTCACCGGAATATACTACAAACGCGTGATCTACTACGTCATGCACTTCTCGAGTCAATATCACACTAATGTCGGAGAAATCCATCAACATACCTTCTTCTGATACACCAGAAACATCGACGACGTCTCCTTCAATTTCTGCTTCAAATCTGTATCTATGCCCATGCATATGACGACATTTACTTTTGTGATTAGGCACGCGGTGTCCCGTATCAGTCTCAACGTATCTTCTAATTCTTGTTACCATAACTATCACCTAATGTTTTTTTATGATTATGTCCATTTTCTAGGAATATTGCTGCAGCGACAAAAGTAAATATCCCAATTGCGGCTATTGATGCAGTAATATAAGCAGCCTCATAAACAGCTGCTAAAAATTCTGCAATGTGAATCCATACGTGGATTCCAAGGAGTAATTCAATGAATCTAACGCCTATTTTGCTATTCACCAATGTTAATCACTCTCTCTAAATTCTAGTGCTGCAGAGTTTATGCAATATCTTTCTCCACCATATTCCAACGGGCCATCTTTGAAGACATGCCCTAAATGTGCATCGCATTTGGAACACTTGACTTCTATTCTTGTCATTCCGTGGCTATAGTCTTCAATCCTCGAGATCTTGGCATTAATATTTTCAGTATGAAAAGCAGGCCATCCACAACCAGAGTTATACTTTCCAGTCGATTCAAAAAGTATGTGGCCACAACATATACATTGATAATTGCCTACTTCAAAATGCTTGTCGTATAGACCTGTAAAAGCCCTTTCTGTAGCACTGTTACGAGTTACTTGGTACTGTATTTCGGTGAGTTTTTCTCGATATAGTTTATCCATATAGTCAGCCTGAATAGATAGTGCATGCGATAGGACTTCGGACCAATCTTGTTGATACATTACAGGATCTTTTCTACCGATGGCATTGAATGCTAGGATTCTCTCAATATCCGAACCTGTTTTACCTGAACTTCTACCGTCTTTATCGGGATCATATGAGGTGTTTGTATTGGCAAAAACAATATCAAAATCAAGGTTTAATTTTTCGCATGATTCGATAGCGTCTAGTAAGATTGATTCTTTATCTCCGTCAATGTATGGGAGTAGTAAATCAACATTCTCGGAGTCCCAGTTGCCAAGTTCAAATGCCAAATTCAAACTCTTGTAAAACTGTGGACGACAGTCAGGATAAATGGCATGATCCCCTGAATGAACTCCTAAAGATATAGAAATTTTAGTGTCTAACTCCTTACTTAGGCTCAAAGCATAGCCATAGATAATTGACGAAAATATTGCATTTCTGTTTGGCACTACAGTGGATTTCATCTGTTCCTCTTCATAATGTCCTGCAGGTACATCTTCTGAAGAGGTAAGTGAACCAGTAAACATTGACATTAATGATGACAAGTCAACAACCTTGTGAATTATCTGATAGCCATTGGACGATAAATAATCAATATTCATCTGAGCCCTTTCTAACTCAATTACATGCTTCTGACCGTAATTAAAACCGATAGTATATACTTTGTTTCCTTCTCTAAGTAGCCGCAGTAACAAGGAGGTTGAATCCATACCTCCACTGAATGCCATCACTGCGGTTTTCATCAATCAATCCCCATCCATTTGTGCGTTTGTAGTGATAGTCTCCACTTTGGATTTTCCTTTACTACTGATTCTGTTTGAGCAAAGTTTCTTCCATTCCATTCAACCGATTCATTTTCCATGTAACATGGTTGTAAAAATAAATGGTTGAATCCACTAACGATTTCATCATAAAGGGAAAGACTCTGACCAACATATACACACTTTAACTCATCCCCAATCCGTTGTTTAATCTTTGTATTTGGATACAACTGATCTTTAGGAGAAACACAAATCCAATCAATCAGGTCATTATCGATAGGAATCGTACCGTTGGTTTCTATCGAGATGTGGTAGTTACTCTGATTCAACAATCGACGTAATGGCCATAAGTCATTTAGCATAGGTTCTCCGCCAGTGAAGATGATATTTTTACAGTTATAATTCCCAATTTCTTCGATAATCTGTCTAGCAGTCATCTCAGAGTATGTTAGAAAATCAGTATCACACCATTCACATCGTAAGTTACATTTCCCAAATCTTACGAATACATGAGGAATTCCAGCTCTTGCTCCCTCTCCTTGAACAGAGTGGAAAATTTCCACAATGTTGTAAATATGTTGAAGGTCACTAGAGTTTTCAGTTGAATGATCTTTAATTTCTACATGAGTTGGCATAAAACCACCTCAATTATTGATTAGTTGAAACAATTCCTGCCTAGGTTCTGCCTTATCAAAGAACACTCCCCTCAATGTTGATGTTGTCATGGTAGCGTTTGCCTGCTTTACTCCTCTACATCTCATGCACCCATGGGCTGCTTCCATAATTACTGCGCAACCGAGCGGTGCAAGATGGGTTTCTAAGTCATCTGCAATATCCTTAGTTATTCGTTCTTGATTCTGTAACCTACGTGCATGACACTCAACAATTCTAGACAATTTAGAAATACCTACAATCCTATCAACTGGGATGTATGCTACATGTGCCTTGCCGTTAAATGGTTGCAAATGATGCTCACACGTTGAATAAAATTCAATATTTTTCAATAATACAATCCCATCATAGCCTTCGCCATTAAATGTTGAACTCAGAATTTCTTTGGCATCCATATGATAGCCACTAAATATCTCATCCCACGAATCAATAACTCTTGTAGGCGTGTCAAGGAGTCCTTCTCTTTCAACATTTTTTTCCAGGTATCCCAAAAGGGACTTGACTGCTTCTTTTGCTTCGTTTCTCGTTGGCATTACTTCATCTCCCGTGCCTATTATCAATCTCATCTAATTGATCAAGTAATTTGCGACATGCAGTTCTTATAGCATCAGCAACGCTAACAAATTTCTTATCATCACCAACATGCTTTCTGATGTCAAACAATATCTCAGCAGGCATGTCCAATGAAACCTTTGGCATATATTGCCCTATTTAGTGGAGAATATAAGTATTCCTTGAGTATTACTGTGGTAATATTTGTTCTGTAAAATTGAGCAAGATTAACCATTGTTTGGCGAATGTTGAAGAAGCGCCAAGATTGCAGTTGTAATGATGAAGTCAGTTAGTAGAGCGGAAGATGCGCTTCAAGCGTTGGCAGAAATTAGAAAATTTTCTGGTGAGATGGACACAATAGGACTAAGCAATGATGTCATTGCAAGTTTTTGTGAGTACGACAAAAGCATCTCAGAAGCTATTGCAGAAGGCCTTTCCAATCACCGCCAATTGAGGCAGAGGTTAGGCGATGATGTGATGATGACCAGTGAGCCAGAATTAGTCTCATTGTTACAAGAAGATTATGTCAATTTTTACGCTCCTGCCACTGTTAACCCTTACATTGCTTTAGCAGCAAGAGGCCCTTGGATAATCACCTCCCATGGGGCAGTTGTCCATGATAATGGAGGGTATGGCATGTTAGGGGCAGGCCATGGACCATCGTCTGTTATCGACGCCATGTCACAAAATTGGGTCATGGCGAATGTTATGACACCATCATTTAGCCACAGTAGACTCGCTGAAGCACTGAAACAAGAATTAGGTCATAGTAGAGGTCATTGCCCCTTCACCAAATTTATTTGCATGAATAGTGGTTCAGAATCAATGACTGTTGCCTTAAGAATAGCAGATATCAACGCAAACACCCAAACAGGTCCGGGCGGAAAGTATGAAAATTATCCAATAAAGATGGTTGCGGTTGAGCGAAGTTTTCACGGTAGGACAGATCGTCCAGCACAGATTTCTCACTCATGTAAGTCTGGTTATGATAAAAATCTAGCCACATTTCAGAATAGAGACAATTTAATTCTAGTTCCAGCCAACGATCCTAAGGCACTAGAAGCGGTATTTCAGCAAGCCGTTGAAGAGAAATTTTTCATTGAACTTATTGCCATAGAACCCATTCAGGGTGAAGGAAACCCCGGCATGTGCGTGACTAGAGAATTTTATGACACCGCTAGAAGACTGACCAAAGAATACGATTCTATGCTACTAGTAGACTCAATACAAGCTGGTATCAGAGGTCAAGGCTGTTTATCTGTCATAGACTATGATGGATTTCAAGATGCCGAAGTACCAGATATGGAAACATGGTCGAAAGCAATCAACGCAGGCCAATATCCGCTATCAGTCCTTGGTATGAACGATCGTGCAGCATCAATGTATGTTGTTGGGATATATGGCAACACTATGACCACAAATCCACGAGCACTAGAGACCGCGGTGGCGGTACTAGAACAAATAACACCAGAACTTAGAATGAACATCAAAGATAGAGGCGAAGAATTTGTTATGAAACTAAAGATTCTAGCAGATGAACTCCCTGGAACCATAACTAAAGTCCAAGGTACGGGACTATTATTGAGTGCGGAATTAGAGCCCGGTAAATTCCCAGTAGTGGGCTTTGATGCTGTTGAGCCATGGTGTAGAAGGAGAGGTTTAGGGGTGATTCATGGAGGTCATAATGCACTTCGATTTACCCCACACTTCCGCATAACGTCAAAGGAAATAGATTTGATTATCGACATTGTCAGGGAAGCACTTATCGAATTTTCAAGATAGTGTGGTTACTATATCCTCGCGCTTGAATTGTTTAGCTGCATAATAAGCCGCCAAACTTGCGTACAGAACCGAAGAAGCAAACCAAATAGCGACGTGCTCTATTATTACTCTGTCTAGCAACAACTCCCTGAGTGCCAATAGAATATTGATGACTGGTATGCCAAACCAAAAACTCTCAATCCCATCTAAATTAATCACCTGAGTGAATAATGCCGGAAAAATGATTAAAATTATAGCAGGTCCAAGTATTGACCCGGCTTCTTTCACGCTGTGTGACCTCATTGCTAGAGCCAGTTCTAGTGCAACCACCATAACTGCAAATAGCATAATTGATATTATAATTAGAATAATTGCACCAAAGGATAAATCAGGTATGCCAATGAAGTCAGAAGATGCTAGATATCCTATGGCAAATAACAAGCCTACTATCTGTAATAGGACGCCAACGCCAGTAATTGTTGCTACTCCAAGCCACTTGCCTAGCAATAATTCATTCCTAGTACAAGGTAATCCTAGCAATGCCTCAAGGGTGCCCCTTTCACGCTCTCCAGCGGTCATGTCTATCGAGGGTTGAATCGCGCTTGAGAACGTCCAAATCGCCAACACTAATGGGATGAATAATGATAGAATTAATCCTGCTTGCTCACCTTCTGTAGCAACATCAGCCTTACTTGTATCTCCGTCCCAGCGAAGCGGGTCTAATGTTGAATCAACTTCTAGACCGCCTTCAGAAATCCGTAATTCTGTGATGTTATTTTCAAATGTTATCAGTGAAGAAATAATTCTATTTTTTGCTTCGGTGGAACTTTCAGATGTAGACAAATGTATAACAGAATAATACCAAATATCATCCGAGTAATTTAATCTGAGTATCGCATCAATTTCCATATTTCTTACCCTGTCAAGATCGTTGAGTGGAAGGGATAATGAATCATTAAATGTGGCATTTACATAAGACAATTTAGTATAAGATTCATTGAAGCTATCCATTAAAAACATTGGATATTCATTAGACTGAATCTCTATATCCACTACTTTATTATCGAGTTCTGCAGCCTCTGATTCAAGCAATACAGGGAATACAATAAACAGTACAGGGAACATGAGAATTGGAATAATTATTATCGCAACAATAGTTCGCCAATCTCTCACAAACTCGATAACCTCTTTTTTCGCAATAGTCTTAATTCTCTGTGTGGATTTACTCATCTTCCATCACATCCAGATTTGTTTGTAAACTCGGAGTTTTGGGGCGGAATAATTTATTCCAAATCTTTGTAAGCCCTTTGTCACTTTTACTATCTTCGAATCTAACTCTAGCCTTTGCTTGGGTTAACATAACGTATGCTTCTTCTAAGGTTTCACAACCATTGTCATTAATCAACTGCTCTGGTGAACCATCAGCCATGACATTTCCATTGTGGATTATAATGATTCTATCACATACTTGTTGGGCCTCAAACAATTGGTGTGTTGAGTAGACAACTGTCCCGCCTTCTTGTTTTATCTGTTCTACTAAAGACCTCACAGTTCTTGCACTGGTTATATCCAATCCTGCGGTTGGTTCGTCCAACAATAGGACTTTTGGCCCATGCGCTAAAGCGCGCAATAAGGCGGTTTTTTGCCGCATACCTCGTGAAAAACCTTTGGTGTAACGAGATAGGTTTTCCTCCATATCAAGACTTTGAGCGAATTTTAAAGTCCTTTTCCAAGATACAGAATCATCTATACCATATAGCCTGCTATGGTATCTGATGTTTTCCCAGGCCGTTAGCCTAGAATATAGGCCTGTAGATTCTGGAACAACACCTAAATGATCCCTCATTAAATGAACAGGTGTATTGTCACCTAATGTTACAGAACCTGAAGTCGGACGATAAACACCAGACATCAACCTTAGCAATGTTGTTTTTCCTGCACCATTACTGCCGACTAAACCTACGACTTCCCCTGATTTGATGTCAAATGATACATTATCCAATGCTATTACTTCACTAAAATTCTTACGAACACTGGAGATTTTTAGAAGAATATTATCTACAGCCATAGTTAACTAGCCCTACCTGATTCAATTGCCTGATTTAGTCCAGGATATTTAATCTCGAGTTTTCTTGCCCTTTCTAGTTGTTGTTTAAGTTGTGAAAAAATTTCTTTTTGGGGAACACCCATATCAATAAGATTAGCAAACATCTCAAAAGCCCCAAAGATTGAACCGGCGTCTAAATAGGCATCATTCGAAATTTTCCCGCTGTACCTCAATGAATCCAAACGTGTGGCAATAAAATGTGCTTCTGCTTTCAATCTTGGTCCATCGACGTGTGATAACGCCATAAGTTGGTCTACACAGGTTCGCATGAATTAAAATTAATTAGATGGATTATGATTGTTTCCTTTTGGCTTTTGCGACAGTTCAACTAAAACACCGCCTGTTGATTTCGGATGAACAAACGCAATCAGACAGTTTTTTGAACCAGTCCGAGGTTCTTAATCAATCATTCTTATTCCCGAATTGGTCAAGTGTTCAATCATTGAGACAATATCATCGACCTCAAAACAAATTTGCTGAATCCCAACACCTCTGTTAATGATAAATTTTCCAATAGGTGTATCATCTCCTGTCGGCTCTAATAACTCAATTAATGCAGGCTTTTGCTCAGTATCGGCAATCGGAATAAACCTAGTAATGACGCCTTGGTCGATTACTTCTTCATCATCGCCTTCAGGAATTAAGCCTAACAAACGCCAAAATCTCTCACCCTCATCCAAGTTATTTACTGCTATTCCGATGTGATCTAATCTAATATTCATGTCATCACCTAAAACCCACTAGGGGCCATCCATGTCCCAAATTCATCTTTCATAGCTTGCATAATTTCCCCTAATGTACAATCAGACCGAATGGCATCAAGGACCAAAGGGAATAAGTTATCATTAGATTTTGCAGCATTTCTAATACTTTCTAGCGCTAGATTTACTGATTCTGTATTCCTGTTCATTCGCAGCAGTTCTAATTTATTCCTTTGCGCTTCACCTAACTTATCGTCTAATTTCATCGCCTTTATCGGGTTGTTCTCATCCATTGTTCCATGATTGACACCCACAATTTTCCTTTCTCCAGACTCAACATCTTTTAGGTGCTTATACGCTGAATTGTGTATTTGTCTCTGCTGCCAACCCTCTTTAATTGCTGACATTGCCCCGCCCATCGAGTCTATTTCAGTTATCATTGACATAGATTCATCATATATTTTATTGGTAAGGTATTCAACATAATGGGAACCTCCTAGTGGATCGATAACATCGGCAGCTCCGCTTTCTTCAGCAATAATTTGTTGAGTCCTAAGTGCTATAGTTGCACTATCTTCCGTGGGCAATCCTATTGCTTCATCGTAAGAATTTGTGTGCAAACTTTGCGTACCACCACATACTGCGGCTAATGCTTGTATTGTCACCCTAGCAATGTTGTTTAACGGTTGTTGAGCAGTTAAACTAACTCCGGCAACCTGAGTATGAAATCTAAGTTTTTTCGACTTTGGATTCTTTGAATCATATCTAGTATCAATCAAATCATGCCACAATTTTCTTGCCGCTCGAAATTTAGCAACTTCCTCAAAAAAATCATTATGGCAATTAAAGAAAAATGATAATCTAGGTGCAAATTTATCAATATCTAAACCAGATTCAATGGCTGCATCAACATAATTTATTGCACTGGATAAGGTAAATGCCACCTCTTGTGTTGCAGTGCAACCTGCTTCTCTAATATGGTAGCCGCTAATTGAGATAGTATTCCATAATGGAACATCAGAAGAACAGTATGAAAAAATATCAGTAATCAGTCTCATACTTTCATCCGGAGGAAAAACATATGTTCCTCTTGCCATGTATTCCTTTAGTATATCATTTTGGATAGTCCCCCTAATCTTGTTTGATGGCACTCCCTGTTCTTCTGCAACCACAATATACATTGCCAGAAGAATCATTGCTGGAGCATTGATTGTCATTGAAGTAGATACGCTATCGAGTGGGATGCCAGAAAATAATTCGCGCATGTCTTCTAATGAGGATATTGAGACTCCAACTTTACCAACTTCGCCTATGGATAATTCATCATCAGCATCTAGTCCTAATTGTGTCGGCAAGTCGAATGCTACAGACAATCCCTTTTGACCGCGGCCGAGTAACAGCTTAAACCGCTCATTGGTTTCCTTAGCGCTAGAAAAACCAGCATACTGCCTCATAGTCCATAATCTAGAACGATACATCGTTTCATGTATTCCACTAGTATATGGCGGAATGCCAGCAATGTTTGAGTCGGTAAAAGATTCGGGAATTTTTATGCCCGAGAGTGTCTTCCATTCACCTTTTCTATCATCTGCCATATTAGTTCCAACAGTTGGCGATTCATCAAAACTACTGTTGGACCCTGGCTAGAAATTTAGGATATTTTCCTTAACAACAAGTGGGGTCGCCACAACCACCCTGGCTCTCTAATATTTCGATTACTTCAACCTCAAAGGTCAACTCTTTCCCCGCTAAAGCGTGGTTGAAATCTGCAGTCACGGTTTCATCCGAGAGTTCTGTAACTGTAAATGGCGCTGGTCCATGCGGCATCTGAGCGACAAGTTGGAAACCAATTTCTAAAGCGTTTTGCTCTTCTAGCTGAGCGAATTGAGATCTAGGGATTTGTAGTATTGCTTCATCATCTCTTTGTCCATAAGCTCTTTCGGGCGACAAAGTGAATGTCCTTTTATCTCCGACGTTTGCGCCCATTAATTCTTCTTCGAAACCTGGTATCATTTGTCCTTTGCCAACAGAGAATTGGAGAGGGTCTCTGTCTTCACTTGAGTCAAAAATCTCTCCACTCTCTGGCAATGTGCCTTTGTAGTGTACTTTTACATCCATTCCTTTTTCTACTGTGTTATTACTCATATTATCATCTCCTTGTCGATATACTTTTTATTTCGCTCTTCAATTTCTCAGATATTTCATCCGTTAAAATTAATTCTAGATTTTTCTGTTCGATAAATTCAACTGCCGCTTCTATGCTTATCCTTTCACCTTTGGCAATTATCTGGCCAAGAACGTTGGAACGGTGTTCTTCGGGAACGTCAGGATGGGCCAGAATTTCTCTTGCCACATACTTGAACTCAAGAATCTTGTTACTTTTAAGCTTCTTTTCGAGTCGTTGGCGGCCGCCACCTTTCTTGTCAATTCTCCTTGATTTACGCTTTTTCTTAGAGATTCCTGCAGAGTTTGGATCGACAGATTGTATGGTTTTAAACACATTCAAATTTCTGGAAGATACGTTATCGGTCACCTCAGAAGCGACTTCACTTGATTCATCAACAACCAAATTGATTTCTAGATTGTTTTCTTCAATCGTAGGTTCAACTTGCACTTCAATATCTTTTTTGATTGGTGCCTTATTCAATTTGGCATTGTCTTTAGATTGTTGTGATTTTCTTTTTAATTCAGCTAATCTATCATCTCTGCTTTGTTTGCTAGCAGGGGCGGGTTTGGCAGCAGTTGTTTGTGTTATCGTTGGTGTTATTTGTTTTGTTTCTGGCATTGGAGATTCAGTTTTATCCTTGATAATAACTGGCACATCTTGTTTTTGAGTACTTGCCACATCCGGAGTATTTCCTTCACCAGCTAGTTTTTCTCTGGCCTCTCTTTGTAAATCTTGGAGTGTTTTACCGCCTGCCTTTTGAGTTGTGTTATTTGGCACTGGAGCATTTTGATTTTGTGAGTCTAGCCGACGTTTTTCTTTCGCTTTCTCTGCATGTCTGCGATTTCTTTCAGCCGCTGCATTTTGGGCAAATGGGTTGAAAGGAACATCTTTCCTACGTCTGTTCCGTCCATTCATGGTCAATCCCCGAATTAAACGCTCCACATAGGCCTCTTAAAACCGTTGGCTAATCTCATGCCCATATTATTGGCGTCTGGTCGGTACGCAAATATTGATCAATAGCACTTTTTTCAAGCAGCGTTACTCTGCCAGCACCTAATTCCAACCAACCCAATCTAGCAATCATTGTACCGTTATCGATACAGTACATTCTTGGTGGAACATATGAGTTAGAGTCCCGTTCTTGACACATTAATTCACACATTGTTCGTAATCTTGAGTTGCATGCAACTCCTCCGCCCAGTAGAAGTTCAGTTTTCCCAGTGTGAGCCAGTGCACGTTCTGCTACTTCTACACATGCAGAGAAGACATGTTCTTGTAAGCTCCAGCAAACTGCTTCCAACGGTTTCCCACTTTCAACTAGCCTTAATGCCGCGGTTAAAACCCCAGAAAATGCTAAGTCCATCCCACGTACAGCGTACGGTAACTCAAGACCTTTCATAGAAGGATTAGGATTATCACTTAGCCACTGTGCTGCTAATTTTTCAATCACCGGGCCACCCGGAAATGGTATTCCCTGCGCTCTAGCAAATTTATCTAGCATATTTCCAATTCCAATATCTAGTGTCTCACCAAGAACTCTATACTTTCCTTCAAGTCTGGCTATGACTTGTGTATTGCCACCAGATACATACAACAAGACTGGGTCGTCACAACCACATTGTTGTCTACCGATTTCAATGTGGGCTACACAGTGATTAACACCAATCAGGGGTACGTCGAATTTTGCTGATAATCCTCTCGCAATCGATGCCCCTATCCTTAGGCATGGACCTAAACCCGGCCCTTGTGAATAAGCAATTGCAGAAATATCTGATGCAGAAATAGACTGACTGCTAAGAGCGGACTCTAATAATCTCGCGGCTGATTCTTTGTGATGGTCAGCGGCTTCTCTAGGATGGATTCCGCCTTTTTCCGGTTTGATGGTTGATGTTGATGCAGGGTATGGAATTCCATTGTCATCAACTAATCCAAATGATAAAGTGTGCGCTGTAGACTCAATTCCTAATGTCCACATGATATCTCTCGGGTTAGGCTACTAAGCCATTATTCTTGAACCCTCACCTCTTAGCGTTGTATATGCGGACCGTTTTGTATAATTGCGGGCCGATTATTACGTTTGATTCTACTGAGCCGTTAGTCGGCTTAGAAATGTCCAATGATAAATGGATATTACCCGGTGAAAAGGCGATTATTATAAACGGCAACACAATCGAAGAAATACGAGATTCAACTGAGGCTTTAGATGATTATGAATCTCACAAAACCGATTGTAATGCAGTCGAATTAATTGACGTTAGTGGAAGAGCAGTGGTTCCTGGATTAATAGATTCACATTCACATCTAGTTTGGGGTGGTGATCGTTCTCGTGAAGTCAGACTAAAATTACAGGGAAAATCATATTCTGATATTGCTTCAATGGGTGGCGGAATAAATTCGACAGTCACTCAAACCAGACGAATGTCAGAGTTGGAGTTGTTTAATCTGGCAAAACTGAGAGCAGTTACTGCTTTAACCAACGGTACGACTTTTATTGAAACAAAATCTGGTTATGGATTAAATAATGTGGATGAATTGAAGTTATTATCTGTCGCTAAACGACTAAACCTCGACGATATTACACCGGGAGTAGACTCGACATGGTTAGGTGCTCATGCAATACCAGAAGGCCATGATTTAGAATCCTATACGCATGAAATAATTAATTCCCAGTTGCCTGCCATCGCGCAATCTGGCTTAGCACGTTCAGCCGATGTGTTCTGTGAACCAGGTTGGTTTGGCATTGATGAATCTAAATCAATACTCAAAGAAGCAAAAAAATTAGGCCTAGGCCTGCGAATGCACATCGATGAATTTTGTGATGGTGGAGGAGGGCAGTTAGCAGCTGAAATGAAAGTGGCAACTGCGGATCATGCCCACTATACTAATGAAGAAGCAAGAGAGAATATGAATAAATCATCTGTTAATACAGGATTTTTACCCGGCACTCCTTACTCTATGGGCACTGAATGGCCTAACTTTAACCAGATGATCGAAAATGAATATCGATGGACGATCGCTACTGATTATAACCCTAATAATCAAGTTCTCTCACTACCGTTTATAGGATCATGTTTGGTTCAGAGGTGCGGGGTTGATCCGTTAGCGGCGTTGGCAGCATGTACAATAAATCCATCATTCACCACGCCGCACAATAAAGGGATGGAGCACGGAAAGATTGCACCAAATGCCGTCGCAAATCTAAACATTCTGAATTCTAATCATTGGGAATCATGGTGTCTTACACCAGGACATTCACCATTTGCTGAAACTATGTTAGAAGGAAGATTCACAAATAATGAAAATTGATTAGTTACTATTCAAAAAGTGTATAAATTACTTACCATATAAAATAGAAAGAGGTGCAAATCATGCCGATACTTGAAACGATCGTTTGTCAGACAATGAAAGGTAAAGAAGCTAGATTTGAAAGAATGGTTAAAGCACGTGTTGAACTTTCGAAACGGCAAACTGGTTGTCTTAACTCCTGGCACGGAATCTCAAATTCAGATCAATACCTTTACTTAATACAAACAGCATATCAAAATCTGGAAGAATTTCATACTATCAAGAAACTGATTGAAGATACCCTTGATACTAAAGATGGCGGCCTAGAATCATGCCTAAGTGGTCCTCCGCTACTTGGATTATTTGAAATTGATGAAACTGCACTTAATGTGGAGAAATAGTGTATCCCGTTGTGTCGTATAACACACATTATGCGTCATTACCTTTATTGTGGTGTTTTATACCAAGCAATTAAAACAGTACATATGTGGCTCAGTCCGCCGATTGGCCACCATATGGCGAATGGGAAATGACAAATTTTGTTATTTTTCCACAACAAACCCCCCCTAATCACAAGATATGCTGCAAAATTTAAAAAAATACATCTTAGTTACAGAAGAATTGAAATCAAAGTCTAGATTAGGAACATTTGATACACTATGTCTGATGTTTCTGGTTACTGCTTGAAGTGCAAAAATTATGGCCCAATACTTAATGGAACTTTAATTAAAATGTCAAATGGAAGAACTAGAATGGCAGGCACATGTTCTAAAAATGGTTGCGATGGTAAAATTTCCAAGATTGTGAGCTAAACCAATACCGATGCGATTTAATATACGCGACCATTCGCTATCTTTGTAGGGCTCGTGGTCTAGGGGTTATGACGTCGCCTTGACATGGCGAAGATCGAGAGTTCAATTCTCTCCGAGCCCACCAATGATTTACCGTTAACATCCTATCCTATAGCATTTAAATTAATCTTTTATTCAACGCCATTTAATCGAAATTCATAATTCCTCTGATTTGGGAATTTTCGATTTACTCATGGAATCCTTGCTTACTGGTTCGTCATCAAATGAGAAATCAGTGGAACCGCCTTCCCATGAAATCACATCATCACTTTGTTCAAACTCTTCTTCGACAATCTTCTGGTTTGGCCCCATGGAGTAAGCTAACGGATCGACTTCTACATCATCTAGCACTCTTTTTTCAGGAGGCGGTGCATCTCGTTCGACAAGATGAGCAGTTGAGTGAAACGCACCACAACCAAGGCAACGAAATGAACCTTTTTTTTCAATACAGCCGCATACAGGGCACTCTGCCATTCGGTTGAACAGATTTAATGGGTCTTTTGCCATATCAATCTTCTAAGAACATATCATCCTGATATCCGGTTACTAGGTCTCCCGTGCCATCTTCTTCTATTGTGACTAATCCTTCATCATCATCAAACTCAATTATAGTTCCAAACACTTCTTCATCCTCTAAAACAAGTCCTATGTATGAACCAATGTCAATTTCGTCTTCATCCCCATAATCTGAGTCCACCTCTTCGCCATCATCTTCCGTAACATCATGTGCTACATCTTCATCTTCGTCGGCTTTTTCCTGTTCATCTTCGTCGCTAGAAACGGAATCGTCAGCAGAATCTTCCGAATCATTATCGGATGCTATGGCATCTTTGACTGCAACCTTTTCGCTTTCATTATCCCGCATTGCTTTTACTCTTGCTCTCCAAGAAGGAACAAGAGATAACTGTATGAACAAGCTACAGATCAATCCAAGAGCTCCAAGTACAATGAACATCACACCGTCCCAATAAAATTTAGCTGGCATAGACATGGACCCTCCCTCGCCAGCAAACGGTGTCAATGAATTCTTACAACCTCCGATTTGTATAGAATCGTCACAAGGATATGCATCTCCGTTCAAGTATAAGGTTCCATCATCACCCATAGTTTGTCCGAATTCAGTATCAAGCGGCACAGTTCCACCATTACCGTCAACAAACGGTGCTAATGTACCGTTTACAACCCACAGAATTATGAAAAATACAAACCCAGTGTGAATCAATGGCCATACTACGTCCTTCCATCGCTTTGACATCATCTTCTTCTGCCATTTAGATGGGAATTCTATGGGCTTTGATAATGCGGCGGCTTCATCATGTTCGACTTCTTCATGGGTTTCTATCGTTTCAATAAATTCTAACAAATCAATAGAATCATTACCGTCATCATCAAACATGTAAATTAATTCCTCGATAGACTCATCAGTAATGTCCTCGTTGGAGTAATTAGCAAATGCATCTATTAATTCAGAACGATTGATCATCCCATCCCCATTGGCGTCTAATTTCTTGAAGAAAGAACCCGGGTCAATATCCAATTCATCCATGTATTCTATGAGTAAAGCCATTGGAGATTTTGTTCTGTCACTATCTATCTCAATTTCCATCGACTCAATAATTTCTACTAGTTCCAATGCGTTAACTCTGCCATCTGAATCCTTATCGACCAGTGAAATTATTGCCATAATTTCCCCAGGAGAGAGATATTCTCCCGCTATTTCGTTGATGCCTGATTGCAACTCTGGGCCGTCAATAACACCATCATCATCTAGGTCCATAGACTCAAAAATAGTTCGAATAGTCATGTCTTGTTCTTTTGCGGCATTGAAAAAGATTGAGAGATAATCCTCAGGAGAAGATTCCATGACATCTCCTTGAACATCAATATTGTCTTCGACAACCTCAAGTTCCTCGGTAGCAGAGTCCCCTGTAAGTTCCTCGCTGAGAGATTCATCCTCTAACTCATCAGTAGCGACTTCAGTTACATCTTCAACTGTTTCTTCCGCGGAGACTTCTTCCACAACTGTTGTTGATTCATCAGAATCGGCGGACACCTCCTCATCAGAAACCTCTGCCTCGTCAATATTGGTAAAACTCTCTGCAGCTTTGTTGAGTTCTGCTTCAGTTAAGTAATTGTTGTCATTTTCGTCAAATTCCTTAGCATACAAGAGAAATGCATCTTTATCAGTTATTTCGAACTTTTTCATTACTCTGTCAACGACATTTTCAGAATAATCTTTTGCAGAATCACTAGAGGGTGCATCGTTTGATAGTTCCTCTCCATTGATGGCCGCAACAAGTTCACCAAGGCTAATCACTCCATCATTATCTGTGTCAACTTCGCTGATAAGTCGATCAATTTGAGACGGCGGTAAATCTGCCAAATTTAGTTTTAGTAACCCTTCCTTTAATTCTTCAGCGTTAATTGAACCATCGTTATCCGAATCAAATTTAGCGAACAATACATTTGCATCAATCCCGGTATTAGCAAACCACTCGCGCAATACATCTAATACATCATCTGCAACGAAGTATACTCCACATTCTGGACAACTTTTTGATTCTAGAGGGACAAGAGCGTTGCATGCACCACACTCGCCAAGCGCCTCTTCAGACACACCAGAAAAACTAATTCCGCATTCAGCGCATTCTTTGGAATCTAGTGCAATAATGGCTCTGCAGGAACCACATTCAGCCATTGGAATATCTTTTTCTTCAGCGTCGGACATACTCACACCCAATTATCGCAATACTACCCATGATATAATGATTGACGGGTAATTTTCCCTCAAATGTATATATGACTGGTCATATTCGTTAAGTGGTGACCCAATGGAGGTAAGACGCGGCAGTGTTTATCTCTATGAGTTCGAAAATTATGATAAATTATCAATGGATTTAGAAATTCTCATAGAAGTTAACAATGAATATTTATTCACATTGTACTCTAGATTGCCTACTAGAAGATTAATCGAAAAATTAGATTTATCCAAACTCGATCACCATTGGATCACTAATAATGGCGGGAAGAAATCGATTAAGCCATCAATTGACAAGATCATAAAGTCGATAAAAGACTACAACTTGAAAGATGATAGAATTTATTTTTTGGATGGTTTAGAGCATATATACAATAATAGTAACAAAGAAGAATTGCTAACAAGGCTCGCCGTGCTATCAGATGAGGCCAAAGTGAATAATTACGTCATAATATATTGTATTAACAGCTTAGCATTTGACAGTGAGTGGATAATAAAACTACGTCACATGGCAGAAAAAATGGAAATAAAATCGCCTCATTCAACCGCTGTTGTGGCAGAGGCTGCCGAAACAGGCCAAACTCCATTACCAGATGACGAGGAAACAATCTTTGAATTAGCGATTGATGGTGGGCCAAGATTAACTTACTTGGCTAGATTGCCAAGGACAGGTTTTACTAATCAGATTTTGGTTAAAAGAATACTACAATGGCGTAGAATGGGGCTAGACGTATCCAGAATTGAACCTGCCTTATCTTATACCATGGATAAAGCATATGAGTTATACAAATCCGTCGAGGAAGATGTAAGAAAAGCAACTGAACTAGAACGCTTCATACATGTAAATCAAGACAAAATCAATACGGTGAAATTAGCGACTGATATGTTCAAAATTAGACAGTTAACTGGCCTAGATGAAATTGAACGATATTATTACAAATTATCTTGATAATTTAAAATTCTCTGCTTCTATTCTGGATAACCAAGAACCATTTCTTAGATGTTCAGCAATTTGAATCAATTCGGCGCTTGTCGACCTATCAGAATCTAGTAGAGGCGAGATATTTCTAGTCAATGAGATTAGAGATTTTACAGAATTTGATGGCGCATCTTCGTGATGAGATAGCGCTTCAGAAGCAATGAGTAGCTCACAGGCGAGAACTTCTGAAAGTCTCAAACATGCTTGATATAAGTTCCAGCAAGCAGTAGCGCCCATACTCACATGATCTTCTTGACCCGCAGAAGTACTTGTAGAGAATGCGGTTCGAGGCGTAGCATGACCGTGTAATTCTGAGAGTGATGCTCCAGCACTGTATTGGACGATCATGTAACCTGACTCCAATCCGCTATTTTTAGCAAGGAATGGTGGTAAATTGCTCTTATTATTATCTAGTAATTGGTCCATTCTACGTTCCGAAATTGATCCTAACTCGAAAATTGATAGTGACATCCTATCCGCGCATAATGCAAGAATTTCACCGTGGAAATTACCTTGAGAGATAATTTTCGGGGATTGACCATTCTCGCCTGGAAAGACCAATGGATTGTCTGTGGTACTATTCAGCTCTATTTCTACTGTTTTTTGCATAGATAAAAGTGCCTCATAAATAGCACCGTGAACTTGTGGCGCACATCTGAAAGAGTAAGGATCCTGAACTTTGTCGCATTCTAAGTGTGATTGTAGAATTTCAGAACCTTCCATGATTTCCCGGATTCTTCTAGCAACAATTTGTTGTCCAGGGTGAGGCCTGACCATATGTACACGCTCATCGAAAGGAGTCAAACTGCCTCTGTATGCATCTAGGGATGCGCAATAAATAACATCAGCCATTGGCAACAAATTGTTTAACATTGATAGTGAAATAATTGAATAACTTAACATTTGACTGGTTCCATTAATCAATGAAAGGCCATCCTTTGCGTTAAGTTCCACGGGAATCAAACCTTTCTCAGTCAATACATCCATGGTATCTAGCAGCTCTCCTCCATCACCCACTACGGCCCCCTCACCAATTAGAGTAATCGCCATATGTGAAAGAGGTGCTAGGTCACCGCTCGCACCTAGACTGCCGATACGCGGAATGAATGGAGTTATGTCGAGATTAATATAATCAACTAGTTGTTGAACAACATTTGGATGGACTCCACTGTAACCTTTAGCGAATGAATTTACTCTAGCAATCATCATTGCCCTAACTGATACTTTGTCCATTTGTTGACCTAGTCCAGTCGCGTGTGACCTGATTAAATTAAGTTGTAGTTCCTGTAATTTTTCCGCATCAATAGTTGTGTTAACTAGAGAGCCAAAACCGGTATTTATGCCATAGACAACTTCACCGGAATCTACTATTTCGTCAACAACTTTTCTAGAATTGATTATACGATCCCACGAACCTTGGGTAATCTCTAATCTCGCCGAACCGTTAGCGACCGCCATTACTTCTGCAGGCGAGAGCGTATTACCATCTACAAATACAGAATCACTCATTGAATCACCTCAGCAAGTTGTCAAAAATAGCATCATCGGTGAGATTAGGAATTGTGACATTGAGTAAGGGATTCTCGTCCATAGCATCTTTTATTGCTTCTATTGCACCACTATTCCTAGCCCAAGCACGTCTTGCAACTCCATTATTTACATCCCAGTGTAGCATCGATTCTATTTTCTCAGCGGATTCCATTGAGCCATCAATGAGCATACCAAAACCTCCATTGATTACCTCTCCCCAACCGACTCCTCCACCATTGTGCAAACTAATCCAGGTAGCGCCCCTGAAGGAATCTCCGACGAAGTTCTGAACAGCCATGTCTGCTGTAAACATAGACCCGTCTTTGATGTTAGCGGTTTCTCTGTAAGGGCTATCCGTCCCAGACACATCATGGTGATCTCGACCGAGAACGATTGGTCCTGAAATTTTACCAGATGCAATTGCATCATTCATAGCTAATGCGATTTTTCTTCTCCCCACATCATTGGCGTAAAGGATTCTTGCTTGACTACCAACGACTAATTGATTTTTCCCCGCTTGTTCAATCCATCTAATATTATCAGTCAATTGCTGTCTAATCGTTGGCTTTGATTCATTTGCTAGTTCAAGCAATACTGAACGTGCTATTGCATCAGTCGTTGCTAAGTCGTCAGGATTACCTGAAGTACATACCCAGCGGTATGGGCCGAAACCGTAATCGAAACATATTGGACCCATAATATCTTCAACATAACTTGGGTATCTAAAACTACCATCTTCGTTTAATACATCAGCACCTACTCTTGAAGCCTCTAACAGGAATGCATTGCCGTAGTCCCAAAAAAACATACCTCTAGATGATAATGTATTTATCGCGTTGGCGTGCCTGATTAGGGTTTTTTGAATCTCTTGTTCAAACTTTTTTGGCATGTCGGACATCATTTTAGTGCTCTCTTCGTAGGTGTAGTCTGCAGGAAAATAACCACCCTGGTATGGATTGTGCAATGAAGTTTGGTCACTACCTAAGTCTACATTTACGTCTCTCTCAACAATTCTTTCCCATAGTTCAACAATATTGCCAATGTGGCCGATTGAAATTGGTTCTCCCTTCGACGCTGCTGAAACCATCAAATCAATTGATTCATCGACATCATTGGAAATGTGAGTTAACCATCCTTGTTGATGCCTTTTAATGGCTGCATGCTCATTCATCTCTGCAACAATACATGCTGCTCCACTTATTACTGCGGCTTTTGCCTGAGCACCAGACATACCACCCAATCCCGAGGTGACGAAGGTAATTCCAGCAAGATTCTTTTCAGGTGGCAAATTAAGATGCATCCTTGCAGCATTAAGCAATGTTATTGTGGTTCCGTGAACAATTCCCTGCGGCCCTATGTACATGTATGAACCAGCAGTCATTTGGCCATATTGGGATACACCTAAAGAATTCATTTTTTCGTAATCTTCTCTTGAACTATAATTGGGAATTACCATGCCATTTGTCTCTACAACGCGTGGAGATGATTTGCTTGAGGGAAATAATCCTAATGGGTGCCCAGAGTACATAACAAGGGTTTGCTCGTCGCTCATTTTACACAAATATTGCATAACTAACCTGTATTGAGCCCAGTTTTGGAATACAGATCCATTGCCGCCATAAGTTATTAATTCGTGAGGAAATTGTGCTACTGCAGCGTCTAAATTATTCATAATCATCAACATGACCGATGCTGCTTGTTGAGATTTGGCTGGATAAGCATCGATTGGATAAGCCTTCATCAAGTACTCTGTTGGCCTAAATCGCTGCATTGTTATCCGCCCGAATGTTTCTAACTCATCCAAGAATTCACTTGCCAATATAGTGTGAAATTTGCTATCAAAATATCTTAAAGCATTTTTTAATGCAAGTATCTTTTCATCGTTGTTCAAGACTTTACGTCGATTTGGTGCGTGGTCAACCGAAGTATCCAACCCCGGATGAACAGGTAATTCATCAGGAATGCCTTCTTGTAAGCACCTTCTCAGCACTAACCAATCTTCCTCCATAATCTATGCCAATAAGTTGAATTCTTTGAGACTATTGCTCTAAATTTTGTTCGATGTCTGGCCTCCAATATGTGAAGATTAAACCACAAACCATCATCAGACATGAAAAAGAGATGAATCCACTTTTTAGAGAGAGGTTATAGTATTCAACCAAAAATCCGGCAATTGTCGTAGATATTGCGGCGGTACCGCCTAGAATCAACATATCGATGGAGAAGACTCTGCCACGTATTTCGTCCTCCACCCATGTCTGAGTAAGTACTGTTGACAAGACCCAGTTTCCACCGCTTGCAGAGTGTGCCAATATAATCAATGCAACTGTTAGGGGGAGATAAATATCCAAAGTTAGTCCGACGAGTAAGTAAAAGAAACCTGATACTGAAACTAAGATGCCAATTATTGACGGCCAATTAGACTGATCTTTGAAAATTGCACGAGCAGCGAGAGGCCCTATTCCAGTACCTATGCCTCTAGCAAAGAAAAATAATCCAAACCCAAATGCCGCACCATAGCCTGTAAGGTCTGCACCAGCTAATACCAAGAATACTCCCGCTAATCCTGCTCCCGCCAAGTTCCATGAGGACTTAGCAAATACTATTCTTAAGAGTCTTTTATCCTGATAAATTCTAGTCCAACCAACCTTGATGTTGGAAAGCGCAGTACTAATTAATGGGCCTTTGGATGAAGAATCATACTTTTGTTCGAAAGTTAATGGAATCAATAGTAATGATGATAATAGGAATGTGTAAGAATCAATGATAAATGCTACGTCAGTACCCCAAACGCTAACGGTGACGCCCCCTAACATAGCACCAATACATAGAGCAGTAGACCAAGATGCACTGTCTATTGCATTAGCAGTGATTAGGTCGTCGTCATCCACAATATTTGGCAATGCAGCTCTTTCAGCAGTAACATACACGCCATGAAGTAACATCATTAGACCTGAAACAGATATAAGCCACCACATATCCTCCTCTCCATCTACAAGTAAAAACGTCAAGGCTAAAAATACCTGAAAGATGTTAGCCCAGACCATTAATTTCTTTCGACTAATTCTATCAGCCAATAGTCCATTAATTGGTTGAGTAATTGCGAACAAAGCCATTCTTACAGAGAATAATATGCCCAGTAAGAATTCTGAACCCGAGTATTCCAGTATGAGAAAAAATAGTGCTATTGTGTTAAACCATTCACCGAGTAATGAAATAACTGATGCAGCCCACAATCTGCGAAATTTAGCGTTTGTGAGGAAGAATTCTACATAACCTTTGGTCAATATTATTCCTCCTCATTAATGGAATTTTGACCACTGATGGTACAAATAATCCACTTTGAGGTAGGAGTATTTGAAATATCTGCAGTTGAATCCAAAGGCACTAACTCATTTGCCTCTGGAAAATACGCTGCAATGTTCCTTTTTGGAATCTTGTATGGAATTACAATCCAATGTTTAGAATTTCTAACTGTACCATTAAAATGACTGGAAATTTCCACTTTATCTCTGGTTTTTAACTGCAAATTTAACATATCATCCGGATTCATGAGGACCACTCTTCTGTTTCCTTTTAGCCCCCTATATCTGTCATCAAGTCCGTATATTGTGGTGTTATATTGATCGTGAGAGCGTATTGTCATCATGACAAATTGGTCATCTTCTAACTCAACATTTGGTAGTGAATTTATCGAAAAATTAGCCAATCCGTTATGGGTTTCGAAACGGCATTCATCTTTTGGCGGATTTGGCAAGTAAAAGCCATTTTCAGTTTTTACTCTTGCATTAAAACTCTCAAAGCCGGCTACACAATCAGAAATTAATGACCTTATATTGTCATAGTTTTTGACCAATTTACGAAAATCAATAGTTAAATCAGATAAGGTATTTGCTGCTAATTCTGCAACTATCCATGGTTCGCTTCTAAGGTTTGTTGAAGCAGGCTTCAATCTTCCTTCCGATTTATGTACAATTCCCATGGAATTTTCAACTGTGACAAATTGATTACCTGATTCCTGAATGTCAATCTCAGTCCTACCTAAACAGGGCAGAATAAGCATTTCACCCGAAGGCACAAGGTGGCTACGATTTAATTTTGTCGACACATGGACTCCCATCGACATGTTAGAGACTGCTGCAGATGTGCGTCTTGTGTCCGGCGTTGCAGAAATAAAATTGCCACCCAAACAGAATAGGAAGTCTACTTGACCAGTTTCCATGGCTCTAATTGCATTTACAACATCTAAGCCGTGTTTTCTAGGCATCGAGTGCTTTAGACCCATTTCCATTTGTTCAGTAAATGAGTCGCTAGGAGCCTCCCAAATGCCAACTGTCCTATTTCCCTGAACGTTAGAATGCCCTCTGACTGGACATAAGCCGGCACCAATTCGTCCAATGTGGCCACCTAACAAATGCAGGTTGACCACTTCTTGAATTACTGCGACACCGTTTTTGTGCTGAGTTAAACCCATTGCCCAACACGAAATAATGGATTTAGATTTGCCTAAAATTTTAGCCAACTGTTCTATAAAGCCAATTTCTAGTCCAGTATCTTGGCAGATTCTTTGCCAATCTAGATCGGAAATAGAATTAGAATAATCTGTAAAAGAGGCGGTTTTAGATTGTATAAATTCATCATTCAATTTCCCATCCTTAATGATTAAACTGTTTATCCCTTGAAACAATGCAGCATCGCCACCGATTTTAATGGGGACATGGTAGTCTGCTATCTTAGTAGAGTTGAACTTTAACTTCATGTAATCCTGTGGGTGTTTGAATCTCACCAGACCTGTTTCTGGTAAAGGGTTAATGTGAATTATCTGTGCACCGTTCATTTTAGCATCTCTCAAGGCAGTAAGCATCCTTGGGTGATTAGTTCCGGGGTTTTGACCAATCACTAGTATGGTTTCTGCGTGATTGAAATCTTCGAGTGTAACTGTACCCTTGCCAATCCCAATTGTAGGTATCAAAGCTTTTCCGCTTGATTCATGGCACATGTTAGAGCAATCTGGTAGATTATTGGTCCCGTACATTCTGACAAATGCTTGGTATAGGAAAGCAGCCTCATTGCTCGTTCTTCCTGATGTGTAAAATACTGCGTTGTTTGGTGATTCGAGGCTATTCAGTTTCGATGATATGATTGAAAATGCATCTTGCCATGATATGGGTTGATAGTTTGTGCCACCTTTTTTCAAGTACATCGGCTCAGCAATACGCCCTTGATTGTTTAACCAAAAATCACTTTTTTCTGATAATTCTTTAACGGTATATTTGGCGAAAAAGGCTTTGTTAACATTGGATTTCATTGCTTCATCGGCAACTGCTTTCGCGCCATTTTCACAAAACTCGAATGATGACCGATGTTCTGGATCTGGCCATGCGCATCCAGGACAATCGAAACCCGTTTTTTGATTAACCATTTTAAGAGTCTTGATGGTTTTAATTGGTCCCATTTTTTTCATTGAATGAATTGTACTGGAAATCACCGCAGGTATGCCTGCAGCAGTAGATTTAGGTTTGGTGATTACTAGCTTATTTTGGTCGACAGGGGTGACGCCGTCGTTATTTATGACCATCGTAATCATTCTATTGACTTGAAATTTGCTTTTCAATACTTGGTAAGAAATAACTGATTAACCTATGATTGTATGGCTAGACTCTTTAACGAACGAGCATATTTTGATGCCTAACGAACGCGCACAATCTGCAGCCATTGAAGATGATGCGCCTATACTAGCGATAACTGGAATGTTCGCCCGAGATGCCTTGGCAACTATGTCCCAACCACATCGCCCACTGAGCAATAGGATGTGGTTTTCAGAGCCTCCATAATCCAGTGATTTCCCAATGACTTTGTCAACTGCATTGTGCCTACCTATGTCTTCAGCAAAGCAGATTATCTCACCATCAATTGACATTAGACCCGCACTGTGCATGCCACCAGTTTTTGCAAAACCCATTTGTAGTGATTTCATGGATTCCATTCCTTGATGTAAAATTGAGTGATTGAAGCTAATCTTTGAAGTAACCATTGGTAGGCGTTGTAATAATTCATCTAGGCCTTCAGAATTGCAAGCGCCACATGACGTAGTCGTAATTCCGTTATTTTTTGATTCAATTTCCAATGTTAGGTCAGATTCAACGGATACATCTACACCATTATCAGTAAATTTTGTATCAATTGATTCAAAATTCAAACCTATTAACTGTTCATACTGCAAGTAACCTTCTGACACTAAATGTCCCAACAGTAAATACTTTGAATCGTTTGGAGAACCAAGTAAAGTAGCAACTTTATTGTGATTAAAAAATAATCTAATGACTGATTCTATGGCCAGAAAATCCGAGTCAATTATAACGGTGCCATCTTGCATTTTTGACACAGGTATATTTCTAAAATTAATTCACATCACCACTTCGTAAATGCTCCAAATCGAAGAATTCAAATTGTAACTCCACTAATTCATCACTTGACTTTGCCGAAGAATACTCTTCTAATGGTTCATGATTTAGTTCAAGAAACCTCTCCCCCCATCTAAATCCCGATAACAATCTTGTTGCTTGATCTTTATTGCCAAGCAGATATGTTGCTGCAGCTAATGCTTCAATGGTTGTTAACTTCCCAGGTTTGCCCCAATTTACAGGGTTTGCCGCTAAAAATAACGGCAGCATTCTTGGTTTCAATCTGGTACGACGCATCACTTGTTCTACACTAGATTCGATCTGTTTCCACGAACAATCAAGGCCTACTAAGGAACCATTTTGTTCACTTAGTAATTTATGATCTTCTGGGCCGAAAATCTTCCCACAAAGCGGTTCAAGAATTATTCCTTTCTTTGGCAATGTGTTTATTTTTTTGTGTAAGGTCAGGTCTCCACGTCGGGAAGAGATAACAGCAGTGTTTTTTTTGGGGTCATCCTGTGCTAACCACAGCGAATGAACCTTGATGTCCATTTAATCACCGTTTTGATTAAAATAGTCGCCAAGTGTCATGCCTCTATTATTGCCTTTTACAACTCGAGATGTCTCTGAAGGGCCACTAACCTCCATCAAGGTGATGCCTAATACCCTCTCGAATTTTTTGATGACTGAGTCAGTGGGTGGTTTTCCAGATTCTGCAGATTTTATCACATTGACAGTTTCAGCCATACGCTTACCCAATTCGGCCTGATTCCACCCCTTTGAGGTTCTAGCATTTGAAATTCTTGTAGAAAAATCGTCAACTAATTCCTTATCACTCTTAGTCATTATATTATTGCGTCGTTTTGGTCTAAAAGAGCCACCAGTTCGACTGTTAGACATCTTGATCCCTGGAGCAACTGCCTTTGGTGCAAGACCTAATTTCTCTACGCATCTTAGGCAGGCATTGACTTGGGCTTTACCCATCAAAACCGACCTGGTGCTAACCTTCATTGCCCCACAAACTTCACACTCACCCATAGCCTCACCAGTCTTGCCAACAACTCAATCAAAATGAAATTTGCTAGTGAAATATGGCAGAGTTCATAGATGATAGACATTAGGACATAATGATTGGCATGGTTGGGGAAGTAGGAACGCCATCGAAAGACATCAAATCTTCTAATGATGAAGATTTGAAAATACTCGAGGAAGAATTTAGAGCATTGCAAGACCAAACTCAGGATTTAATTAATGAAAGAGCACACATGGAGTCTGAAATAAGGTCGTTGAAGAAGCGTGCTAACCGGTTGGATGAAGAAGTAAGGAGTTTGAAATCGCCGCCGTTGATTGTCGGCCATTTAGAAGACATTCTTGACCAAGAAAGGGGCATTGTAAGATCATCTAATGGAACAGTATTCCAAGTGGCTTTGAATCAAAGACTCTCGCCAGAGGTGCTAAAACCAGGCGTAAGAGTTGCACTGAATCAAGATACTCTAGCCGTAATTGAAGTTCTGCATGATGCTTGGGATCCAATGGTCAGTGGCGCTGAAATGGTAGAACGGCCAGATATAGGATATGATGCTGTTGCTGGTCTAGATGAGCAGAAGCAATCAGTCAGAGAAGCAATAGAGTTGCCGTTGAATTCTCCTGAGTTATTCAAAAAAGTTGGCGTAGAGCCACCAAAAGGAATTCTTTTAGTTGGGCCTCCGGGATGTGGTAAGACCTTACTCGCCAAGGCAGTGGCAAATCACACAGACGCGACTTTTATTCGGATGGTTGGTAGTGAGTTGGCACAAAAGTATATCGGAGAGGGTGGAAGAATGGTAAGGGAATTATTTTCTCTAGCCAAAGAAAAGGCACCATCGATTATTTTCCTTGATGAAATAGATGCAATTGGAGCTAAAAGGTTGGATGGCTCGACCAGTGGCGACCGTGAGGTTCAACGAACATTAATGCAATTATTAGCCGAACTAGATGGTTTCGATGTTTTAGAAAATGTTAAGATTATTGCAGCGACCAACAGACCGGACATATTAGATGAAGCACTATTAAGGCCGGGAAGATTCGATAGGATAATTGAAATTCCAATACCCGATGATGCGGGTAGAAAAGCAATATTGCAGTTGCATATAGGAAAAATGACAACTAAGAAATTGCAAGTTAAGGCAATCGTTGATAAAACCACAGGATTCTCTGGTGCTGAGATAAAGGCCACATGTGTAGAAGCGGGAATGATAGCAATCAGACAAGGTAGGAGTTTTATCAAACAAGAAGATTTTATAGAGTCGATTAAGCGAATTAATTTGAAGAAAATAAAGGGTGGTTTAAGGGATTCACCCGATGGAATTTACAACTAACTTCAAAGTCCGACTTGAAAACCATACATCATGGTCCAACCAATCATTGAGTGTGTACCGAATATTTCAGAAGGTAGGAATGCAGGCTTGATAAACAAAATTATTGATTCGATTACACAATCAGAAAATTGTTCTGTCTTGGGGGTGGAACCAGATGTTGATTACAACCGGACTGTAGTGACTATTGCAGGAAATCCTGAACAAGTCTACAATGCAGCATTTGAATTGATTAAAGCTTCAATTGAATTAATCGATATGAGTAAGCATCAAGGAGAACATCCTAGATTAGGAGTGGTTGATGTATGCCCTTTTATCCCCCTATCAGGATATACGATGGAAGAATGTGTTCGACTAGCAGAGAAATTAGCAAAAGAGGTATCTGAACAATTTAATGTGTCTACATTCCTGTATGGTTATGCTGCAAAAAACCCAGAAAGAAAGTTATTATCTACTCTTAGAAAAGGGGAATATGAAGGACTCGAAGCAAGATTATCTAATACAGACCAAATTCATTCTGATGCCACTAGATTGCCAGATTTTGGACCGAGAACATGGACTGACGAATGCAAGAAATCTGGTGGCATAACAATCGGTGCTAGGGACATACTGATTGCATACAATGTAAATGTAGAAGAAACTGATGCTGTTGTTGCGAAAAAGATTGGTTCTATAATTCGGGGCTCTGGAAGGTTAATCAAACAAGCAAATGGGAAAAAAATGAGAATAAGGGGCATGATTCCGGAAATTCAAGGAATTGGGGTGACCCTAGAATCTCATTCAATTAGTCAAGTTTCGATGAACATACTGGATGTTTCCAATTGTCCGATACATAAGGCATTTGAAATTTGCAAATCAATCGCCAACGATCATGCGACTAAATTGAAAGGTAGTGAGTTAGTTGGATTAGTACCTCTTAAATCTATGTTGGAGGCAGGTAAATGGTATTCTAATCAAGATAATCCTTCTGAGGATGAATTGGTGACGGCAGCTATCGATGGACTTGGGCTATCAGAGTTGGATGAATTTAATCCGCGTAAGAGGATTATAGAATGGGCGTTAAGAGGTGATTGAAGTTGGATTGGACTGAGTTTACAATTAACCAATATCAAGAAGCATTATCATCAAAAAGTCCTACCCCAGGGGGAGGTACTGCAAGTGCGCTAGCACTAGGTCAATCTGCATCATTAGTTGCGATGGTCGCTAACCTGACTATCGGAAATGAAAAGTGGTCAGAAGGTTGGGGGATAAGTGTTGAAGCGTTAGACTTAGCAAACACAGTAAAAAAAGAATCTGCAAGGTTAGCAAAAGAGGATAGTGAGTCATTCGACAATGTTATGGCAGCATTTAGACTACCAAAAAATACTGAAGATGAAAAAAAACTTAGGCGTGAGACAATACGAAACCGTACCTTAACTGCTGCTGAAATACCTTATCAGACCGCTGTACTAGGACTCGATTTGTTAAAAATAATGAATCCACTTTCAGTAGTTGGCAATGGAAATGCCATATCAGACGTTGGTGTTGCTGCCCTGTTGGCGACTGCTGGTTGTAAAGGTGCACTGTTTAATGTAGAAATCAATTTAAACAGTCTCCCGGAAGATTATGGCATTAATATGAGAACAGGTATTACTAAAATCGGAAATGAATGCAGGACGATAGCAAAAGAAATTATGCTCAATGTCAAGGATAGATTGTAATCATCTAACGGTTGAACCCGTGCCAATTTCGCCGTCTATTGTAACTAATTTTACTTGACCATTACCGTCATCAGCTGCAAGCATCATCCCTTCAGAAGTTATACCTCTAAGTGGTCTTGGTTTCAAATTTGCAACAAAAACAACAGTCATGCCGACTAGTTGATCCACTGAATAGAATTCTTTAATTCCTGCACAGATAGTTCTTCCATTATTTCCATCATCTAATTTTACTACATACAATTTGTCTGCATTTGGATGTTCCTCAACGTTAATAATTTTGCCAACCTTAAGCTCTACTTTCATAAAATCATCAAACTCTAGATATTTGATTCCCTCAACTTCCTTGCTCATCTTTTTTCCTCCCTTTTTTCCGCCCTTTACTGTGTGATTATGTTTTTCATCGTCCGATTCACTTGATACAAGCGACTTTTCATGTTCAAGAATCTCTGACAAATCTAACCGCTTGAACAAAGGTTCTGCCTTGTCAGTATTCCATGTCATAGGAGTGTCCCAATTGATTGCCTCCGACCAGCCTACTTCTGAGACATAACCATCTTGACCAAGATTATTCCATAACTTTTGTGAACTAAACGGCATAAATGGTTGCATGACAATGGATAAAAAGCGACATATACGCCAACCAAATGAAAGTGTAGCCAACGATTCTTTGCCATCATCAGTTATTTGTGCTTCCGGTGATAAAAATTTCCACGGAGCAGCGGATTGAATGATTTGGTTGCCATATTGCGCTGCTTTCATGCTTGAGCGTAATGCCTCCTTAAATCGATGTTTGTTTAGTGAAGAAGTGATTTCACTATGTATTTGCTCCAATTTAGCCTTATGCTCAATATTGCCTTCTTGTATTTCTAACCGCTCGTATGGACCGTTAACAGATTGAGGTAATCTTGAACCCAATGTCAAAATTCTATGTACAAAGTTGCCATAAGCTGCGATTAACTCTGAGTTAATTTTCTCTACGAAATCGGGCCAATTAAAATCAGTATCATGATTTTCTGGCATGTTGATGCTTAGGTAATATCTTAAGGTGTCCGGGTCAAAACTCTCCAAGAATGATGGCAACCAAACTGCATGTTTTCTAGACTTCGAAAACTGCCCACCTGCTAGCATCAAATACTCCATTGCAGGAACATTGTGTTCAAGCGCTAAATCACCAGGCCCAGGTAAAGTCACCGGAGTGCTGATATCTAATCCGGCATTTGCATGATTAAGACCCATAATCAAAGCAGGCCAAATGACTGTATGGAAGGGTATGTTATCTTTGCCTAAAAAATATAGGTGCCTCGGTTTGGTTCCATTTCCGTCAATCTCCCACCATGCTTTCCATGCATTTGGACCCATTGAATGGCTTGATACAACTTCTTCTTGGCTAGACCAAATCTGAGCACATGTTGAATATCCTTGCACTGCCTCAAACCACACATAGACACATTTTCCTAGCCATTCATCCCCATCTAGGGGTAATGGAATGCCCCAAGATAAGTCTCTTGTTACCGCCCTTGACCTTAATCCCATATCCAGCCATTGCTTTGTCATTGCCTTAACATTTGATTTCCAGACCTTTTCTTTACTCATAGCATGTTGTTCAAGGACTTTTTGAAACAAATCTAGTCGGTAAAAGAAGTGATCAGTATCCCTCACCTCAATGGTAGAATCCGGATTCATCTTTGAACGTGGATTTTTCAGTTCAATCGCTTCATATGTTGAACCACATTCATCACATTGATCACCTCTCGCATCATCATATCCACAGTTTGGACAGGTTCCTTCAACATATCTATCTGGAAGAAATCTTCCATCGCCTGAGCTGCTGAGTTCAAAATATTGTTGTGTTGTTTTCCTCTCAAAAAATCCCGCTTCTAATAATTTCAAAAAATTATCTTTAACTATTTTCTTATGACGTTCATCACTAGTCCTGTTAAACAAAGCACCGCCATAATCAGCGCCTCTTGAATCTACTTTTGGCTCCCATGAACACCCTAGTTTCAATAGTGCGTCAGCGTTGATTTGATGGAATTTATCTACAATATCCTGAGGCTTGACGCCTTCTTGCTCTGCTGTTACTGTAATTGGAGTTCCATGTTCATCAGAGCCAGATACCATAAGAACCCGATTGCCGATAGCTCTTTCAAACCTAGCCTGAATATCTGGTGGCAGATAACAACCAGCAACGTGCCCTAGATGTAGAGGTCCATTTGCGTATGGCCATGCAACGCAAATTAGAACATGTTCACCATCTTGTTCCATAGCATCTCCTCAATACTTCTGCGAGAGAGACCTGTTTATTGAGTTTCAGTATTTTATTCGATTTAAGCGTCATTTTGAATAACTAGAAACACCACGGGATATTTAGCGCATCGTCTAGGGGCCGTCGAAACTTCATGGATTATACACTACTGATATTCTATGTTACACTAGCACTCGGTGTATCGTTTTTGTGTTCCATTTTAGAGGCAATAGTACTCTCAATTCCACATACATATATTGCAGTATTAGAAAAAGATGGTAGCAAAATCGGGAAAATCTGGGCTACGCTAAAAGATGATGACGCTGTTAAACCGCTAACTGCAATCCTTACTCTAAACACAATTGCTCATACAATGGGGGCTGCTGGAGTCGGTTCAGAAGTGCAAAAATTGTATGGGGAGGAGTCGTTGACGCTCGCCTCTGTTTTGCTAACCCTGGCAGTGCTGTTTCTCTCGGAAATCATTCCTAAAACGCTCGGTACAGCATATTGGAAAAAACTAGCACCTACAGCAGGATACATTCTAAATTACACCACCATACTGTTGACATGGCTCATTATACCTATTCAATGGTTGAAGAAAATACTGCCTAAAGGCGAGCATTCACTTGTTACACGCGATGATGTAGCTGCCCTTGCAGATCTAGGTGAGGAAGAGGGCATCCTTGAGGTAGATGAGGAGACAGTTATTCACAATTTATTGCGGTTAAGAGAAATAAAGGTGCATGAGGTAATGACTCCAAGAGTAGTCCTCACAGCATTCCAAATGAATTCGACAATAAGACAAATAATGGATGAGAATCAAGTAATAAGGTTCTCTAGAATACCAATATATGATGAATCAATAGATGATATTAAAGGAATTATTATTCGTTCTCAATTACTAATGGCGGCAAGTAGAGATGAATGGGACTTGAAAATTTCAGACCTTGGTAAAGATGTATTGTCAATATCTTCCAATAGTTCAGTAGACGCTACTCTTGACTTATTCTTAACTAACAAACAGCAAATAGCAATTGTCACAGATGAATTCGGTGGAACTTCTGGTATTGTAACTATGGAAGATGTGCTAGAAACCCTGCTTGGCGAAGAAATCGTTGATGAACTTGACGAGGTCGAGGATATGAGAGAATTGGCCAGAGATCAAGCAGATGTCACTGAGTCTGAATGAACAGATACTTCATCTATCCATTGTTCTATCAGAGAATCTCGATTGTGATTGATTCTAGCGCCAGCATGGGTTAAATCAGTAACTAAATAGTGTTTGAAAATATTATCTGTCATCTCTTGTTGATGCTTAACCAATTGATGGTAATGGCCTAATCCTAATCGATTGTCGTGTTCTGCTTGAATTACCAAGCAGTTATTCCTAATGAGTCCCCATTTTGGTACATCAACATCATTTAATTCAGTTACATCAGAAATCCTTGGATTAATCTCGTTGAAATGAGCAGATAATCTAGACCAGAAACGTTTTTCTGCAATTTGGGGTATCTTGAGGGTATCAAGACTCTCCTGAAAGATCATTGAATAGCAAGTCATCGGGGACTCAAGTATGTATCCCATTATATTTGAGTCCTTATTTGATACTATTTTATCAAACCTCAAAAGTACAAATCCTCCCATGCTATGCCCATGTAAGTAAATCCCATTAACCAGTTCCATATCGAAATTATTCTCCAAATCGGCATAAAAATCAATGAAAGTAGTTGATGCATGTCCAGCAGTCCATTTGCTTACGGGTTGACTTTGTCCGTGCCCTGGTAATTCGAAAATTATTACATGAAATCCTAATTTGATATAATTATCCGCTCTACCTAACATCGAAGATGCTCCACTACGCCAGCCATGAACGATTATAACTAATGGTCTAATTTTATCATCGAAATATGACATCGAGTGTATTGATGTATCTAACTCATGGAATTGAGAAATCCAGCCATCAGGTGTAAGCCGTTTTTTTTTATTGCCGGGGGAAATAAATGCTAAGGAGACCCATGTTTCAAGAATCAAGTTATAGAGTAATAATACCAATATTGGCAACATAATTATACTAATTATCTTATGATTAAACAATAAAAATACTAATGATAAAAATAAAATCGAGAACAGAATAACAAATGGTCTAGCCCATCTGTACCTAACAAGAAGCATGTAACCCACTCAAGTTGAGAATGTTTACTTTTCAGTTGCCTTGGCCTTCGCTTTGGGCTTGGCCTTTGCCTTGGCTTTTGCCTTGGCCTTTGGTTTGGAGGCATTATCTGATGATTCCTCTTTGCTATCGTCGGAGTTTGGCTCTTCATCATCTTTTTCATCTTTAGCTACTTTCTTAGCTTCTCTTCTTGCCGCAAATTTATCTCCATAATCGCCCATGCTCTCGAACTTAGCCCAGAATCCAGAGGCATTCTCATCCTTTGTTGGGACGTGCTTTACAAGATATGCTCCAAACAATACGTCGTACAAACCTTGATTGTACTGGCTTGCACGTGCAAATTGCCAATTGACGATATATAATATTATGAAAATAGCACCGATTGAGGTCCATACAATCGGACCTGCACCAGCATCTTTGTCGCCAAGTTTACTGGTAGAAACTGTGACAAATAATAAACCAAATAATGCTAAGATTCCAACAGAATTGGATAGCATGCCTTGGAATGGGTTTGCTTTTTCGCCTGACGCATTAACATATTTTATTCGCGCAACGAATTGTCCCAAATTTCTCCCAGTTTTTATTGGCAGCACCACTACATTTAGTATAATCATTACTAAAGAAACGATAATGAGAATTGTCGTAACCATACTAGTGTCTCCTGCCATCATAAAAATTGCTGCTAGAAGGACGCCAAAATTCCAACCAAAGTTAACAAACCAACTCATCGTACGGTCTAATTTGTTAGAGATTTCATATCCTTCAGGAAGTCCAGTTAGCCGAGGTGCTCTTGGCGTCTTTTGTTTTTTCTGCTTAACTGGTTTAGCAACGGGTTCTGGTGCTGCTTGAGTCACTGGTACAGATTTTGGAACTGCTTTGGCTACTGCTTTAGCCTTGGCAACTGGTTTGGCCTTCGCAACCGCTTTAGCTTTTGCTTTAGGTTTGACATCTGTAGTATTTGAGGCTCCACCTGCTTTGTCTAATAATCCCATATAATCACCTTACTGATACATTTCTCCTACTGTACTGTAGATTTTAAATTCACTTGATGCGACAAATTTATCGATCGATTCTGCACTCATATTTCCAAGTTGGTTGTCAACGATTGCGAAAAATAATGATCGTAAGTCATCATCTGCTGAAAGAGGGTCGCTACCAACTGTTTGGTAGACATTAAAGTCATCAGAAGCAACAAATGATTCAACAACCTCAGACGGAAGGTTCGAACCCAATAATTCATCAACTATTGACACAAATGTCACGAATATGTCCTCTTCATCGGCTTCTTGAGCAACTACAGGTTGGGCTTCTGCAGTGGGGTGTGTTTCTATTTCTGGTTGTGACATAGATGCCTTTAGTAATTTTCTCTCTTTCAATAAAGATTCGAGTTGGGGCTTTAATTCCGCTAATTTTGTTGCGTCTCCATCTGACTTCGCTTGTTGATATGTAGGTTTTAAAGTTCTAATTTGATTTTCTAGTGATGATAATTGCTCAGCGACAGATAATTCTTCATTATCGTCTTCCAATAGTTCGACAACAGGGGCATCTCTTATTTCTGCAATTTTCTCGTCATGTTGTTGCTTTCTTAACACGATGATGTCTCTGTCCAGTGAATGACCAAAACGGTCGGCATATCTGTCCAAAAGTGAACCGGCCTCTCCTGATGAAATTCTATCGATGTGACCATATATTTGTGGCAGTGGCTTGTTTGATTTCTTAGCCCATAAATCACCGTAATCGTCTGAAGGTTTCTGTTGTCCGGTTGATTGATTATTAGCTGCAGAAAGTAAGGATTGGGATGGTGTATCGGGCAATGGAGGGAGCGATGCGGGTGGTAATTCGGACGGCACCGGGAGGTCTGGTATGACTGGTGCATTTGGTGCTGGCAATGGCATACCAGGCAAAGGTGGTAATGGCGCAGGTGGCAGTGCTGGATTTACTGGTTCAGCATTAGATTTTTTCTTGTTCTTCCTGAACCCCATGACCTCACCTATACCGAAGGGAGGGTTGAATAGTATTGAACCTTACCGAAAAAAACCTCATAATTATAGGCATTATTTATCGAATTTATTTAACTACTCTAGCCCATCCTTTAAGAATTAAAAATGTCGCTGTTGCTTCTGGAACCTCAATAATATCGCCCAATGTAGGCTCCCATTCACGGTCAAAAAATCTGAACCTACAATCTTCTTGGGTTATTTCAACTGATAAAGAGTTAGTATTTGGTAGCGCTATAGTTTCACTTAGTGGATCGAATGGTCTAGAACCGTCTGGATCTAATCGAGACAGAGGAAATTCTGTCACTCGCAAACCAGATTTTCCATGTAATGATGTTGGCCACCGTATTTGCCTCCTAACATCAATAGTTACCACTTCATCTGCTTCTCCAGCATTGGACAACACAACTGAAGTATCGGTTTTTAAGATGTCCAAGAAAAGTGATTCATAACGATCCAAAACACCAAAATTTCCTTGTAGCAACCTACTTGAACGTTGTTCATTAACTAGTAAATCTCCGAGATTCTGGATTGAAGTTTTGCCTTTGGAGGAGGTTCTATTTTCTCTTCTGGCCTGTGATTTTAGACCTTCGTGCAAATCCTCAAGTATTGCCGTATAGCCTTTTTCTTTTCTTGAAATTGACTGTAATTTGTTGACTACTTCCTCCATTCCACGATTTATTCTAGAAGCCCATCCGGTTCTATCACCAAGATGATATCGAGAGATGCTACTCTTCACATCGACATCTTCACCTCTTATGTGTGAAACAATCTCTCTTCTTGCTTCTGAATCAAGTTGAAATAATGCTGGGTCTCGATAGTGGAGGTGAAATCCTCGGTGGCCAGAGAAGGTCACCTGCAAATACTTTTCATCAAACCCAAATTCTGGTTGCAAATAGTCATTCCATAGAGTATGTGCTTGCTCTTGTATAACCTCAATCATCGCGGGGAAATCCCGATCTGTAACACCTGGCAGGTGATCCCCATCTAAATCAAAAATTAAGTCAGCACCAATCCAATCCTTTTCTACCATTTTCAATTCATATGGTCTATGCCAATATGCCGTAGAGTAAAAACAGGAATGCATAGGCCGTTGAGTTATGAATTGTCTTACTCCTTCAACATCAGAAAAAGCCTTGTGTCTTATTGGGGGGCTGTTGCCAAAAGGAATAAACATCCATTCTCTAAACCTTGTTCTTGGGGGTGACCATAGCGTTGAGTTACGATAGTAGTTCGTGAACTGATGCGCAAAGCGAGCCCAGCCAGAGGAAAACATTTTCACACCATATACCAAGTAGAAAGGATTTATTCGGTTGCCATCCAAAATCTCTGTTCTGCCTCAACAATCTTGGTTGCCGAATCTGCACCCGTTGCTTCTACATAGCACTCCCAGCAGTAATAATTGTTGTCAATTACCATCGCTGCGCCAAATGTCATGCGGATGCCACATGCTTTGCATCTTGGACCAATTTCACCATTAGGTGCTTGTGCTAATTGTACATTATCGTGTGGCATTATTCTCCCCATTCACTCGTGTACTCAGTAGTTATTGAATTTGTCTAACAATCAACTTCTAGATACTCTTTGCTTTTGCACCAATCAAGCAGGTCAATGGCTACTTCGCAGGATTCTGCGATTTCTGTCATTGGGTGATTGACAAACCTCTCCAAAGTTGGTTTAACTTCATAATTTCCTATTGCACCCAAAGCTTCGGCGGCTTCATGCCTAACCATAACATGCTCCATTTCGTTGCTCAGAACCTCAACCAATTTTGGGATTGCAACTTCATTCTGCATTTGTCCCAAAACATATGCAATTTCATGACGTAGTAATGCGCTATCCGAATCAAATCCTGAACATAATGCAATACATGCGGCATCTGAACCATCATTTCTAAGAGAAAATACATTTCTCATCCTTTGAAACATTGGAACGCTTGGGTTTGTCAAAGATGATTCCCACTCGGAAATTATTCCAGAATTCAGCGGTGGAGCTGGGTCAACCGAACCGTATTGGCTAATTTTCGGTTTATTTGGCATGACTATTCACCAATAAATTTCATATCTTCAACATTGAAGTCAGGATCGATAAGCCCAATTTCCTGTCCTTCAGAAATAAACTGTTTTATTGAAGATCTTCCATCCTCACGATAGTCGATTGTTCTGTCATTTACGTACATTGTGACAAATTTCCGGTTTGTATCATCATCGATACCTCTGCCCCATTTTTTGGCAAATTCTAGTGCTTCATCGGGATTATTTATTGCGTACTCAATACTCATCTTTGTGTAGTGTGTGATATCTTCCATCATCTTATGACCAAGGTCTTTTCTTACCACATTACCGCCAAGGGGCATAGGGAAATTATCTGTTCTGGCATTCCACCATTTGCCAATATCAATCAATACATCTAGATTATAGTCAACATAAGTCAACTGACCTTCATGTATAATTAAGCCACACAAGTACGTGTCATCAAGAATACGGGGTATTATCTCATCAAATGGTACAACTTCAACTTCAACATCACCCCATGCTAATCTCAAACCAAGGTATGCACTAGTTTTCAAGCCAGGGACTGCAATCTTCGAGTTTTTAGCTTGTTCCATTGTAACTCCTTCTTTACAAACAATCATAGGACCGTATCCTTCACCCATTGATGCCCCACAGTTCATCAAACTGTAATGTTCTGCAATATCGGGGAATGCATGGATTGACACGGCGGAAACTTCCAATTCTTGATTCATAGCACGATGATTTAGTGTCTCAATATCTTGGAGTTCGTGAACAAAATGGTAACCTGGAGTAGGAAATTTGCCGTTGGTCATGGCGTGGAACATAAACGCGTCATCCGGGTCTGGTGAATGGCCGATTCTAACTATGTAATTCCCTTCTGCGTCTTGTTCAAGATGATTGGCCATGATACCTCCAATTTAGTGTCCTTCAAGAACCATCCGTTTGAATTCAATAACATAGGTCACAACTGTGGTGATTTTTTGGTTAGCCGGCTATATATTCAAGTAGTCCAATGAACAGGACGAGTTGAACACAAATGCGGGGCAAAATATGCATAACCACAGTTGTAGTTTTTGTTCTCATTTTAACAATGCCATTCGCGAGCTCGACTTCATCAGGCATTAATTTCCTCGATGCAACTGTTTCGGACAAAGCTGATGCACATACCAATTCTGTAACAATAAATGAAAATCAAACGATAATAGCCAGCTCATATAGTACATATATCGAATTACACAACTCTTCATCTCTTGAACTAATCAAAAGGTTTGACTTTGGAAGGGAATTGTATCACATAGAATTTTCTCCAGACGGAGGATATCTTGCTGCAAGTATGTCAGCCAATGAGGCGATTCCCGATTCGATAAGAATTATTGACGTAGAAAATCTTGAATTACTATCCGCCCAGGCAAGAGGTAATAACCGTCCGGGAAATCTTGATTATTCTCCGGATGGGAGTAAAATTATTACTCCAAATATGAATAACGGCGCTCAAGTACTTAATTCAATTACATTGAATGAAATTTTAACATTAAATGGCGAACATACCTCGGATGTAACATGTACAAGCTTCTCAGCAACTGGCAATTATATCATTACAGGCGATGAAAGTGGAAAAGTTAAGTTGTGGAACTCAAATGGTGAAATAACAAATATTGAGATTGACGTAGAAGAGGAAATAGTCGGTTGTGACTTTAGTACCTTGGATGCTAAATTTGCCATATCAACCATAACTGGAAATATTTTCTCTTACACCACAACTGGTTCATCATTACATTCATTGAACTTAGGAGACAATCATGAAATAAAATGGTCAGATGATGAGGATATTCTATATGTGTTAGAATCTGACTCAAACCCGGCAGTTATTGCCCTAGATGGTTCTACTTTCGAAATCATACACATAACTCATCTCATGCACAAATCACTCGATTTCGCTATTGCTGAGACAGACGGAATGCTAAGTCGCATTTTCGTGGCAACTGATTCCAACCATATTGCGGTATATGGCATTCCGGAATATCCGGAGGGTTATGGGATGATGGGTTCTGATTTGGATGGAGATAACATACCCGATACTATCGACAATGATGATGATGGAGATTCTTATGAGGATGACTATGATTTCAACTGTGTGAATTCAACTGTCTGCAGTAGAGATCCTGATTTGGAAACTATCCGATCGATGGTTATTGAAATATCAGGAGACACACTGGTGATAGAAGATATTTACACAATGTCACAGTCAGACACATATTTGTTTAGAAATCTAACACGTAGGGGCATTATATCGGACCAAAGAATAAGTTATGAAGAAACAAATATGTTGGAAGATGCATTTTGCAATAATATGGACCAAAACGATTACATACAAAAATTAAGAAATTCTATTGATTTATCAGTCGGACAGGTAGACAATGGGACGTTGCAGTGCAACATAATTGCTGGTTTATCATTTACTAAAACATACGACAAAGAACAAATTAAATTTGCAATAAAAACTAGTTTTGATGTTCAACCAAATGTATCACTACCGTTGACTATCTCGTTAAATTCTCAGATATCCATAGTAGAATCATCAATAACACATAAAATGGAAAACCACCCAATATTAATCCAACAAGTCAACACAGATGAAGAGATATTTCTCAGCCTTTGGTGGAATAGTGCAACCTCTGAAGAACCATTGTTAAACTTCACAAGCTCAAATTTAGAAGAATCTGATATAAATACAATTATTGATTTAATTATTGAAAACTCCCTGTTGATAGTTTTAGCCTTGACATCAACTGCATTAATTATATGGGCATTGATACGTAGAAAAAATCTCAACTCAGTTATCTTAGACGAATCAGAATTTGAAGATGCTAAAGAAGTGGATGGTGATGAGGAATTAATAGAAGATTTTTCCCACGAAGATTATGATAATTATGGTGAAGAGTATAGTAGGCCGCAACCAATAGAGGATGTTGATTACCAATCAATTCATTATGATGAGGATTCAATTTTATCAGAATCAATCCCAGCTGAAGAAAAGCCTACGGATAGAAGAGCATTTACTTTGGACGATGATGTTACAAACTCCGAGAGCCAAGTCAAAAGACGTGCAGGGAAGATGAATAGAAATGCTCATGGCCCTATTATGTCTACAAAACGGAAACGATTAGACGGGAAATTAGATGTTCCTGGAGAACAGAAGATTTCAAAGAAAAAAACTGTTAGTTCTGTGAAGACGAGAAAGGTTGCAAACTCAAAGAAAGTCAGGAAGGTTAGGTCCTCAAAAAAAGATGATTAGAATTTTAAAAATTCAGCACCTTTGTCTAGACCACATGCATCGTTAAGAAACCTGTTCAACCCGATGATATGTTGTTTGTCTAGTCTATTGAAAACTTCACCAAAATATTGATCTAACCTTGAGGTACTAAGGCCTGAATGTTGCGATGATAGTTCTACGATTAAATCTCTTCGTTTAGGGTTAGATTCAAATTCAGTTAATTGTTCTAACAGCGAAACATAGGCCCGTTTTACATTGACAATTGGGGTATCTTTCCTAGTTGCGAATACGCCAAAAACCATAGGTCTACCAGTAATTCTCTGCCATTCCATCCCTAGATCTAATCTCACCTTATCTGGATATAATTTAGAGGCATCTAGAGCTCTATCACCAATGATTAATGCTCCATCGGAGGACTCTAACATTTTGTCGATGTCAGGCCCCATGACTGTTAAGACTGGATTCAACTTTTTTTGTTTAAGAATAAATTTCATCAACGCCACGGATGATGAGGAATCAGATGGAAGAGCGATATGTTCCATTTCTTCGATTGGCTTGGAACCAAATAATAACACGCTTCCTACCTCACCCTTTGAGCAAATACCTAGATTGGGCAACAAGACTAGCTCCTCTGAATTCTTAGCATAATCTGCAGCAGGAATAGGTGCTATGATGCAATCTCTACGTAAGAGATGGCCTGTAAGCCATGATGGTGGCGCTGGTAAAACATTCCAATCTTTGCTCAGTTGCAAGAATAACGGGTCGCAGTTCATGAAAGCGACTCTTCCAATCGTGGATTTCCATGATGAAAACTTTTCATTCTCTTTGACAGGGGAATTTACAATCATTTCTTTCACCTACTGAATCATTTTCAACCTTTTGGCTCTTTTTGGTGGCTCTAATTTTACTGATGAAAATTTAGTATAAATTGTATTACGTTTTACAGGAACAAAACCAGCATCAGAAACTAATTTTGCCATTTGATAAGTATCATAATTAAGACTAGAATTAGCACCTGCAAGATGCATAATCGATTCCTGCCTAACGGTTCCGTCAATATCATCAGCTCCGTAATTTAATGCAAGTTCTGCAACCTCGTCTCCAATATTCATCCGATATGCTTTGATGTGAGGTATAGAATCAAGCATCAGTCGCGAAATCGCAATTGTTCTGAGAATTTCATTTGATGTTGCTAATTGAGCTTCTGGAAGTCTGGTAGAGTCAGGCAAGAATGGATATGGCACAAAGCATTGGAATAAACCATATTCATCCGCTAGGTTCCTTAATTTATCCATGTGAATTAATCGATCATGGATATCTTCTATGGTACCAAATAGCATCGTTGAGTTAGAGGGTATACCCAAGGCATGGGCTTCCCTATGTATTTGCAAATACTCGTCTGAACTTTCTTTACCGTTACAAATTATCTCTCGCACCTCATCGTTGAGGATTTCAGCCCCACCTCCTGGAAGTGAGTCTAATCCTGCATTTTTTAGTCGAGTTAGAGTATTCGCAAAGGAAATGTTGCTTTGATGGGAAAGGTGCTTTATTTCAACTGCGGTGAGGGCTTTTATTGATATGTCAGGAAATTTTGCTTTGGCTGAAGAAATTAGATTCTCATAAAAATCCACATCCCAATCTGGGTGTAGGCCGCCAACAGAATGCACTTCATCAATAACATCAGCATACTTAGCAATCTCATCTAGATAATCATCAGTTGACAATTCGTATGAATCAGATTGTTTTTTGCTCCTTCTAAATGCACAAAATTTACACGCTAAAACACAAATATTAGTCTGGTTTATGTGGACATTAGAATTAAAGAAAACATTATTTCCAAATCTGGCTAATTTCACCAGATTTGCTAGTTGGCCTACTTCATGTAGACTTTTGTGAGAGTACAAAACATGGCCGTCCGAAATTGTCAATCTCTCCCCAGATCTTAGTTTACCAACTATTGTTTGAAGTGTTTCACTCCAATCATAATTAACAAGCAGATTATTTAGATTTTCGACCCATTTTACATCGCAGCCAGCCAAACTAGGCGTCGATGTCCAATCAGTCATGCTATTGGCTCTTAGCCATACTTCAAATATATATGTACAAGTTCTAAGGGCGATTATTTATTGCAAAAATTTTAGAATTAACAATAAATTTTCTAAATTCTTCAATTACAACAACTAGCACAGCGACTGAAATTATTACTCCCCAGTCATTTGATGACAACACCTTAGTTGAGAGCAGACCACCGATTTCAAAACTAGTAAATGGTATGGTGTAGTCGGCGAGTTGGACAAAGAATAGTAATAGTGCAAAAGATACTAAAAATGCGATATTTATGGCCTTGTTGGAAAATACACCTAATGAGAATATACTCTCTTCCTGCGAACGACAATTCATCACGTTAAACAATTGGAACATTATGAATACAGATAAGGTCATAGTTTGTGCATGAATAAATTTGTCATCTGCATAAGATTCCCACTTCAAAATTTCTGCCTCATCACCGGCTTCACAGGCGGTCTGATCAAATGGCAGATTTGAACCATCGGAAAGTGGAAGTCCCTCACAAGTCTCTAGGCCACCGCCTGCTAGGAAAAATACCAGCAAGGTGCCAGTGACCATTACTGCGCCGAGATAAAATATCAACCAAATATCATTTCTATTTGGTAACCCCTCATCCACTGGCCTTGGTGGTCTATTCATAACATTACCATGCTTCTTTTCGACTCCCAGCGCAACTGCGGGTGGACCATCCATCAAGATATTAATGACAAGTATTTGCGTTGCGGTCAGTGGCAGACTCCAACCAAAAATGAGTGTGGAAATAACAATCAGCGATACTGCTGCAACATTAGTAGATACTTGATATCTAACGAAATTTCTGATGTTTTGGTATATTTTTCTACCTTCCTCGACAGCATGAACAATATTGGCAAAATTATCATCTTGCAGGACCATATCTGCTGCATCCTTTGCGACATCGGTACCTGCTATCCCCATTGCGATTCCAATATTTGCCCTAGACAATGCGGGTGCATCGTTTACTCCGTCACCGGTCATAGCTACGATCTCGCCTTGGCTTTGTAGAGAACTTACGATACGCATTTTTTGATCTGGTGTAACCCTTGAAAATATTGTAGAATTAGTCGCAGCCTCATCCATCTCTGGGTCCGAGAATTGTGCTATCGAACCACCATTTACTGCAGGTATGCCACCGTCAGTAATTCCTAGTTCTTTACCAATTGCTGTTGCGGTAAATTGTTGATCTCCAGTAATCATCTTAACCTTTATACCGGCTTTTTGACATATTGCAATAGCATCCTTTACCTCTGGCCTAGGTGGGTCCATAATTCCTATTAAACCAAGGAAAATTAAACCAGACTCCATTTTTTCCATGTCGTACATATCCTCTTCATCGTCAAGACGGCGAGCACACAGTGCCAACACTCTCATCGCTTTTCCAGCCATGTCCCTGTTGGAATCCTCTGCACGTTTGAAGTCATTTTCATCAATAGGTACAATTTCATCACCTGAAACTTTCCAATCAACCAGATTAATGTAACCCCCTGCACCTCCTTTGGAGAAAACCCACTTCTCTCCTTCATATTCATGAATAACTGACATTCGCTTCCTTTTGGTATCAAAAAAGAACTCGTGAAGGCGACTATGTCTTTGGGCGAATTTTTGCACATCACCGTTAATTTTCCACCCAGCAACTGCGCAGGCTGAGTCTGTTGGATCACCTAGTGCTTCCCACAATCCATCTACTTTGGTGATCTGGGAATTGTGGCATAAACTTAAACAAGCAGCAGCTAGTCTAAATCCTAGATTATTCTGATGTCTCGATAGTTCATCATCGCCTAATGGTTTGCCATCAAACAGTATCTCTCCTTTAGGTTTGAATCCTTCTCCAGTTATTTGAAAATCTCCTTCGGTGGTAGAAATCTGTCTTGCCGTCATTTGATTCTTTGTCAAAGTACCCGTCTTATCTGAACAAATAACAGTGGTTGAACCAAGTGTCTCAACAGCCTTCATTCGCCGAATTATTGCTTTGTGCTTAGCCATATTTCTCATTCCTAAAGCAAGGGTAATTACCAATATTATTGGTAGACCCTCTGGAACGATCGCAACAAATATCGCTATCGCGATTATAAATTGATCAACGGCTGCTTCCCAAATGTCGACTTTGGGATTTCCATAGGCAATTATCATCTCAATCGACACCAGCAAGACTGCAACAATCAATGCAATAAAACCAAGGAATTTTCCTAACGATTCTAACTTCAGTTCTAGTGGAGTTTTTGGAGTATCAGAACTTGCTATGTCACTGGCAATCTTTCCAAGTTGGGTTTTCATACCTGTCGATACAACAATGCCTACTGCTCTACCCGACGCAACGTTTGTTCCCATAAACGCCATATTTTTTCGGTCTGCAAGTAGTGTATCGCCCGGCAGAGCAGGATTTGATTTTTCGATTGTTAACGACTCTCCGGTTAATGCTGATTCATCTATTTTGCACTGATATGATTCTAGAATTCTAATATCGGCAGGAACATTCAGTCCCTCGTATAGATTTACAATATCGCCAGGTACCAATTCTGAAGTTGCAATTTCAATATCCGTATCATTTCTAACCACAACACACTGTGAGACTGACATTTTTTTGAGTGACTCCATAGCTTGTTCTGCTTGCCCCTCCTGCCAATATCCAAAATATGCATTAGCAGTCAACACCATAAAGATAAAAATGGCATCTCCCGGTTCGTCAGGATGAATGAGTAAAGCAACAATGGCCGCCCCAATTAGAAGGTAATTGAGTGGATCATTATATTGTGATAAAAATCTCTTCCAACCAGGTACTTGCTCTGGTTCTGCTAGCTTATTTTCGCCATATTTTCCTCTTCGTGTGATGACTTCAGAATCAGAAAGTCCAGTCCTTTCTACATCAAATTCGATCATTACATCTAATGGTTCAAAATTATGCCAATTATCATCCATAAGCTATAACCTTACCATTAACGATGCAAAATCATCTTATCATATTGATGGTGGTATTCCCATATTCTTTGCGATGTTTTCAACAATATGAATTTTTTAGGCACTTCATGGCAGAACATGGAGAACCGTATATTCCGGCGAGTGAATCTCCGCTTGAGTTAACAGTTAGAGTCGTCATTGTTGGAATATTGCTCGGCATTTTGATGACTGCAGCGAATGCCTACCTGGGCCTGTATGCAGGTATGACAGTCTCAGCTAGTATCCCCGCTGCTGTAATGTCAATGATTATTTTGAGATCTTTATTCAAAGAAGTAACAATTCTTGAAAATAATGCTGTTCAAACAATGGCTAGTGCTGGTGAATCCCTTGCTGCCGGAGTTATTTTTACAGTTCCTGCTTTGTTAGTAATTCCAAACTTATGGGATGACATACAATTGCTTGAAACCACGATAATCGCCTTACTAGGTGGATTAATGGGGACAATGTTTACAATTGCATTAAGGCGCTTATTTATCGTTGAGGAAGCCCTTCCATATCCTGAAGGTGTTGCGTGTCGTGAGGTTCTCGTGGCAGGTGAGGAGGGTGGAGAAGGCTCTCAAGCAATCTTGTACGCACTTGGCATTGGTGCCATATACGGCCTTATGGTCAAAGGATTCCAAGCAACACACCATACCGTTGAGGGGGTAGTAGATTTCATGGGGACCAAAATCTATGGCGGGATTGATCTTTCTGTTGCTTTGTTATCCGTTGGATTTATTGTTGGTATAAGAATTGCTTCATTTATCTTCCTCGGTGGGATGTTTGGATTCATGATATTAGTTCCAATGTATGGATTAATCAACGGATGGGGCCAAGGAGGCTCTAGTATTGAACAATTCAAATGGATATGGGCCACTCAGATAAGATACGCAGGTGTTGGAGCAATGGTTGTTGGTGGCCTTTACACACTTTGGTCAATGAGAAAGAGCATAATTACTGGTATTTCTAAGGCTCTAAAATCTAGCACTGGAGATGATGAGAATTTATTAAGAACAGAGATAGATTTGCCCATGAAATTTGTCTTTGCCTTTTGTACAGTAATTGTAGGCTTAACACTGCTGTTTTACTGGTGGAAGACCGGGTCGTTCATTTTGTCTTTAGCTGGTGCTGCTTTTCTGGCAGTTACTGCCTTCTTTTTTGCCGCAGTTGCCGGATACATTGCCGGAGTTGTAGGATCTTCTAACTCTCCTGTATCCGGCATGACAATTGCTACGTTGCTATTCACCGTTGCTCTTGTTTGGATTATTGGTGACCTAATGTTAGGTTTACCGACTCCAACTTTGATGCTTGCTACAATGTTGATTGCTTCAATTGTTGCTTCTTCAGCGGCAATTGCCGGTGATGTAATGCAGGATTTGAAGACAGGTCACATGGTAGGCGCGACACCCAGAATACAACAAACTGCAGAGATAATCGGAGTTATCACTGGTGCCCTTGTTATAGGTCCAACCCTAAAGTTGCTACATAATGCGTTTGGCATAACAAAAACTGCATGTTTGAGAGAAGCTGCTGAAACTGGCAGAAGTTGTGACAATGCCCTTACTGCACCGCAAGCCGAATTAATTGGAGATATTGTTAGAGGTTCATTTGTTGGTGATGTAAACATGCAGATGATTATTTTAGGCGTAGTTATTGCTATTGTATTAATTTGGCTTAAGATGCCTGTAATGAGCGTTGCAATAGGAATATATCTTCCTCTTGGGCTCTCAGTTCCAATCATGTTAGGTGGAGTATTGTCTTACTTTGCTTTTAGAAGCGCACACCTCAGAGTGGATGGTGAATTGAGAGAAAAACCCTCAAAGAAGGCTGTTGATGCGGCCAAAGAAGTTGAAAATCGGGGTGTTTTGATTGGGGCAGGGTTCATAGCTGGAGAATCTATTCTTGGCGTTCTAGTAGCTTTACTTATTGTTCTTGAAATAGATTTGACCGAAATTTTCAATACTGGTGTGTTGAACAATTTCTTGTCGTTAATGTTTTTTGGTTGGTTTGTCGTGGTCTTTTTGTGGTTGGCAACAAGGTCATTGCCAACAAATGGCAACTTAGTCAAGGATTTTTCAGTAATTATAAGAGATATATTTGTCAAAATTGTTTCCATGTTTAAAGTTACAAAATAATGTCATATCTGTGAACAAAAGCATCAAAGGTTGTCTTTGACGACATGCATTTGGTCGTATCATGTCCTTATCGATAATCGAACTGGAAGAACTCGCTAGAAAATGCCGTGTTGAAATTGTTAAGATGGTGTACAGAGCACAGGCAGGTCACCCTGGGGGCTCGCTTTCAGAAATTGACTTGATTAGTGCATTGTATGCAAATTACATGAGAGTTAAACCTGATGAGCCAAATTGGGAAGATCGTGACAGATTCATCCTTTCAAAGGGACACGCTTCACCAGGAATGTATGCTATTCTTGCAGAAATGGGATTCATAACTAAAGAGGATTTACATTCATACAGGGTTTTAGGCGGCGTTTGCCAAGGCCACGTGGATATGAAATGGTGCCCGGGTGTAGATTTTTCTGCAGGTTCTCTAGGGATGGGTCTTTCGTTTGGAATGGGATGTTCAATAGCCGCTAGATTAGATGGTAGTAATCGAAATGTCTTCGTGATGGTTGGTGATGGGGAAATTCAAGAAGGTAGCGTATGGGAAGCAGCAATGGCTGCAAAGCACCACGAACTGGGCAACTTGAAAGTAATTCTTGACCGTAACCGTATCCAAAATGATGATTTTTGTGAGTCTCAAATGCGAATGTTTGACATTCCTGCCAAATGGAAATCATTCGGTTGGGAGGTAATGGAAATTGATGGCCACAATACTGAAGAAGTTGTCAAAGGATTAGATTTCTTAGTAAGTACTAATAACAATCCAGCAATTTTAATTGCTCATACAATTAAAGGAAAGGGGGTTTCATACATGGAAGACAATCCTGCATTCCACGGTGCCGCGCCAAATGACGAACAATTCCGTGTGGCGATGGAAGAATTAGGCGAGGTGATAGCATGAGTAGAATGGCAGCCACAAGAGATGGTTATGGTCAAGCGCTACTTGATTTAGCAGCTAATGATAAAGTCGTAGTTCTAGAAGCGGACTTAGGTAAATCTACAAAATCCCTCCATTTTAGAAAAGCACACCCAGAACGAACGATTTCATGTGGTATAGGGGAACAAAATATGCTGCTCACAGCAGCAGGACTAGCATCATCAGGATATATCCCCTTTGCTAGCACATTTGCTATTTTTACCGAGAGAGCGTTTGAACAAATGAGAAACGGAGTTGCAAGGCCAAATCTAGCGGTTCACTTGTGTGGCAGCCATGGTGGAACTCACACAGGCACTGACGGCTCCTCTGCTCAATCAATCGAAGACTTAGCAATCTTTAGGACGTTGCCGAACGTCATTGTAATGCACCCCTGCGACGATGTAAGCACAAGAGTGTTGACCACCAAATTAGCGAGTGTCAATCAACCAAGTTATACTAGGACAGCCAGGAATAAAACCCCTGTTATGTATGATGGACGTGAAGATGAAATTGAGATTGGTAAAGGCATTGTTCTAAGAGAAGGGGGTGATGTTGCTATAATTGCCTGTGGAGTAATGGTGTCAGAGGCATTAAAGTCGGCAGATGAATTAGCAGGTATGGGCATTGAAGCGACAATCGTTGACATGCACACAATAAAGCCACTTGATACTGAATTAGTACATTCACTTGCCAAAAAGTGTGGTGCTATTGTTACTGCCGAAGATCATAGCGTAATAGGGGGATTAGGTGGCTCAGTTGCTGAATATCTCTCATCTAACATCCCAATTCCGCTTGAAAGAGTTGGTGTAAATGACAGGTTTGGTGAATCAGGACAAGCTGATGAGATGCTCGAATTAATGGGGATTTCAGCACCATACATCACCAAATCAGCAACCAGAGCAATCAATCGTAAGTCATGAATAAGAGAATTGTCTCAGAGGATATATGAAGATTAGATTATTCACTATAGTGTTACTATTCTTCATCGCATCAATCCCTGTAGAGTCACAGCAACTTCAAGCAGAGGATATATCGTTATCCATATACGACTCTGTATGTTCTGCTAACAGAAATGAAACGTGGACAGTTGGACTTATTTATTGCACGGATAGCATAGAGAAAGGTTATACATTATTTTCACCGATGGCATCCAACACATCATACTTAATTGACCACTATGGTAGGGAAGTACATCATTGGATTTCACCTGGTAATCATAGACCCGGTATGTCTGCATATCTATTAGATGATGGCGCCCTACTAAGAACTGCAAACCTCGGAAACAATCAACCCGGCGAGTTTACCGGAGGAGGAAGTGCAGGAAAGGTTGAAAGAATCTCTTGGGAAGGTGAACTTGAATGGTCTTGGACTTATTCTAGTGAATTTTACCGTAGTCATCATGATATCGAGCCTTTATCTAATGGCAATTTCTTAATGATTGCATGGGAATATCGGAATGAATCGGAAGCGGCTGAGGCTGGAAAATACCCACAAGATGATTCAAGTCGAGCATTAGGGACATCTTCGGTTTGGCCTGATAGAATAATTGAAGTCAAACCAATTGGTACTGATAATGCTGAGATTGTATGGCAATGGACTTTCTGGGACCATCTAATTCAAGATTATGACCCTACAAAGGCTAATTACGGAGTTGTTTCAGAACACCCCGAATTACTAGATGTAAATTTCATTGACGCTTCTGGCAGTGCTTCAGGTGGAAGAGATTGGCTGCATTGCAACGGAATTGACTATAATCCAATCTTAGATCAAATTGCGATATCTTGTAAAAATACTAACGAGATTTACATCATTGACCACAGCACTACTACTGAAGAAGCGGCCGGACATACTGGAGGTAATAGTGGAATGGGAGGCGATATTCTATATCGATACGGAAACCCTGAAAGTTATCAAAGAGGGGGGCCTGAAGACCAAGTATCCTTTGCTCAACATGATATTCAATGGATACAGCCTGGCTTCCCCGATGAAGGAAAACTGATGTTGTTTAACAATGGTAATGGTAGAGACACATTATATTCATCAGTCGATGTAATTGAGACTCCAATCAACGGCTATTTGTATGATATAAACTCAGATGATCCGTTCGGGCCAAATAACCTATCATGGACGTGGGATGTTGGAACTGAGATGTACTCTTCCGCAATTTCAGGCAGTACTAGATTATCAAACGGTAATACACTAATTACATTTGGAATGCAGGGCACTTTGATTGAAGTGGACTACTCGGGAAAGATAGTGTGGAAATATATTAGCCCCGTCAATAATCTTGGAATAATGACTCAAGGCGACTCTATATTTTCGGGGAATGGTAACAAAGTATTCAAAGTTACAAGACATTATGCTTTTGAACCTGCATTGAAAGGCAGAGTATTAAATCCAATGGGGTACATAGAAAATTGGCAAGATAACTGTCCAAGTGAAGAGTCACTGCCTTATGATGTCGATGGAGATGGATGCATAGACGATACAGATAATGATGGATTTGATGATTCGTTGGATGTATGTGCTGATTTTGACGATAGTGTTGATGTTGATGGTGATACAATTCCGGACGGATGTGATTCGCTCATAGATAGCGATTATGATTTAGTTTCGGATAGTGAAGATGTTTGTCCCGGTTATGATGACTACTTCGACATAGATAATGATGGAATACCTGATGATTGTGATGATTTAATAGATTCAGACGGTGATAATGTAACTGATCTCAGTGATTTATGCCCTGGTTATAACGATAATATCGACGTAGATAATGATAGTGTACCGGATAATTGTGACAGTCTAATTGATTCCGACTTTGATGGTGTTCCTAACGATTTAGATATTTGCTCGAATAGTTCGTCGATAAACGGACTAGAATCCAATCTAAATGGCTGTGATTTATCTCAAATTGATACAGATGATGATGGAATCAGTGATTTTGAAGATAAATGTGAAGGTTATGATGATAATGTTGACAATAATTCTAATCAAATTCCTGATGGATGTGAGGCTAATTCTAACATCGTGGAAAAAGCAGAATTGGATGATAGTATAGAAATTTTTTCTCCATTTAGTATCTCGATTATGGTCTCTATTTTATTGTTATCTCGTTTTCTTTTACGCGGGAAATTAAGCGCATAATTCATGAAGTGCCTTTAACAGCGTAACAACATGGAATTCTTTTTGGACACTGCTGATGTTGACGAGATTAGAGAGATTGCTTCATGGGGCATTCTTGATGGAGTTACTACAAATCCTTCACTGATAAAGAAAAGTGGTAGAGATTTTAAGCAAGTAGTAGCCGAAATTGCGTCGATATGTGACGGTCCGATTTCTGCTGAGGTTACAGCCATGGACACTGAAGGCATGATTGAACAAGCACTTCAACTAAAAAAAGAACTACCAGAAAATGTCATCATCAAAATACCATGTATTCCAGAAGGTTTGGCAGCAACCAAAATCCTAACTGAAAAGGGGATAAAAACCAATGTCACACTGATATTCTCTGCCGCACAAGCTCTCATGGCGGCCAAAGCAGGCGCCACATATGTATCACCATTCATAGGGAGAATCGATGATACAGGACATGATGGAATGACCCTCATTGCAGAAATAATGGATACTTGGAGTAACTATCCAGAAATATCTACCAAGGTTTTGGCGGCATCTATTAGGCATCCGACTCATGTATTACAGTGCATACAATTGGGAGCCCACACAGCAACCATGCCAACAAAGATATTCCGTCAGTTGATCAAACATCCACTTACAGACAAAGGTATTGATGGATTTATGAAAGACTGGGCGGAAGTTGAAGCGGCTGGTAAGGCTTAATTCACCATAAGAGGATTATTCAATAAGAAGATTCCACCACGCTTCAAGGGGGAGTCAACTTGAGCGATGCTAAAGAGCGCTTGAAGAAGTTACTTGACGGTGATTTAGAAGCCTCAGACATTGCTGAAGATGCATCTCTAGTTAGTTTAGCTGACCGATTATATGGGATAAAAATCGCTAATGTCAAGCCTGTAAAAGCAAGAGATTTTGAAAATCAGTCGGCAACTCCCACACAAGATGGAGAGCAACAATTCGGTCAAACTTCTAGTTTGATGGTAGAGGTCATTGAACCAACTGCAATGCCATTACCAGATCTCCCTCACCTAGAAATGCCTGATTTACCTACCACAAACAAGAAATTTTCTTTTATTTCGTTTATTTCATTAACAGGAGTATTCTTGGTAATATTGAACCTATTTGGACTATTATCTAGTCTATTCGAAGGCCCTTGCGAGGTAGGGACTTGTAGGTCTGAAGGACAAACGAGAATGAATTTGATGGATTTTTACAAATTTGGTGAATCTGATGGATGGTCATATTCCCTACTCAGTGAAAATATGAGCGGAGTAGGTGGTACTAGTGGCGGCATTGGAATCCCAGATATCGTCGCTATAATTTCTCTCATTGTTATTTTCTTCATCTCGCGAAAGAAGTGATTTTGATGTCGCCTGATGAATTTTTTTCAGAAGCAATTGCCTACTCTGGGATGATTCTTATCTTAGGTGCATTCTTACTGGAAACGAGAAACGTACTGGACAGTAAAAACAAAATTTATTTGTTAATGATGGCAAGTGGTTCGGGATTATTAGCGATTAGAGCATTACTCATTGATGAATGGGCGTTCCTCATATTGGAGATTGTTTGGTGTCTTGCAGCAATACTGGCATTGATAGGATTAACTACAAAATCAATCAATGAAGAGCAACATATTCATGAGTGATAGTCTCACGAGGCCACAATATGAGCAAAGGGCCTGCCAAAGCAAAGCGAGGCATTCCATCTAAAGTTGAGAGCTTTAATGAATGGTATCCATTTATTGTTGAAGCATCAGATTTAGTTGACAAGCGTTATCCAATCAAGGGAATGGATGTCTGGAGGCCATATGGTTGGAAGACAATGAAACTAATTGATTCTTTAACTCATAGTGAGATGGATAGAACCGAACATGAGGAAGTAAATTTTCCACTTCTCATACCAGAAAATTTGTTAGAGAAAGAAAATGCACTAGTTGCTAGACTCAAGCGTGCAAGAGAAGAAGGCATAGACCCTGATGATTTAAGAGATGAAGAAGAAGAAGGTGGTTTCAAAAAAGAGGTTTATTGGGTAAAACATGCAGGTGAAAATGACCTAGACATTCCTATGTTTTTACGACCTACCTCAGAAACTGCAATGTATACTATGTTTCCTTTGTGGATTAGGTCACACAAAGATTTGCCACTAAAAATATACCAGATGGTAAATACATTTAGATATGAAACCAAACAAACAAGATCATTTATTCGAGTAAGAGAAATTCACTTCTTTGAAGCACATACTGCACATGCCGATGAAGCCTGTGCTACAAGGCAAATTGGGCAAGATCTAGAGATTGTTGATAATTTGATGGAAAAATTGTGCTTGCCAATTATCAAAGCCAAACGACCAGTCTGGGATACATTTCCCGGTGCATGGTATACAATTGGCATAGATGCTGTAATGCCAAATGGTAGAACTTTACAAGTCGCTTCATGTCATCATTATCGAGATCAGTGGGCAAAAGCATTTGACATAAAGTATGAAAACCTAGATGCTGAACAACAATATGTTCACCAAACAACCTATGGTATGTCTGAAAGATTACTAGGTGCTGTAGTAGGAATGCATGGAGATGACAATGGATTAATTATGCCTCCAGCAATTGCTCCATTTCAGATTGTAATCTGCCCAATGATAAAGAAGAATTCTGATGTGGACACAATTGGTGAATCAAACCGCATCGCTGAACTTTTACGGAAGTCAGGATTGAGAGTAAAAGTTGATGCAAGAGACATTCGGGCGGGGCAAAAATACTATGATTGGGAAATAAAAGGCGTTCCTCTTAGATTAGATTTAGGGCCCAGAGATATCGCACAGGGGACTGTTTTTGCCGCATTAAGAACCGGTGGAAAGGAGCCCTTACCGATTGAAAACATAGTCGAACTTTGTAACAATAAATTAAATCAAATCTCAACTGAACTAAGGAAGCGCTCGTTTGAGCACATGAATGATGTAATGGTACAACTACCAGAATTCATTGAAAGTGAGGGGAATTGGTCTGCAGTAGGCGACATTATCGACGGTAAGATCTACGAAATGGCCTTTGATGGTAATGATGCTCATGCAGAGGTCATCGAAAAATTAACCGGTCTTACATTTTTAGGAGATTCAACTAACGAATATCCACAAGAGAGACCATGCCATATGACCGGCAAAATGACTAAGCGAAGAGTAATACTGGCAAAGACGTACTAAGATAGGGTTGATTGTATTATGAGTGACCAACTAAATTTAACTGAGGTAATGACTGCAGTACAAAACTTCATCACTTCAGATGGGCAAATTATTCCAGCGCAAAGAGATTTTTACCGGGTATTAAGAGATAAGATGAATAATCATACTGGACTATACATCGAATCTGAAGTTGAATTAATTCTCTTAGATGCAAGAACCGAAGTCCTAGAATTAACAGATGATGACTACAACGCAATTCGTGAGGTTATCATGGAACGGTTTGGTCTTAGTAAAAAACTTGAGGAAGAACAAAGACTCCGAGAAGAATTAATTATGAAAGAGCAACTCCGGAAAGAAGCAGAACTACGGGCGAGGGCCGAGGCCATTGAGAAGGCAAGGGCGGAAGCGGAAGCAAAAGCGAAGGCAGAAGCAGAGTTGAGGGCACAAATACTAGAGCAGGAACGTTTAGTTGAAGAGGCCAGAAAAAGAGCTATTGAAGAAGAAGAAGCACGGAAACGTGCTGAAGAAGAAGCGAGAGAAAAGGAAGAGGCGAGACTTAAGGCTGAGGAAATCGCTAGAATCGAAGAAGAAGCAAGACTCAAAGCAGAAGAAAATGCTCGAATAAGGGCTGAAGAAGAAGCAAGGGTCAAGGCAGAAGAAGAAGCGAGGATAAAAGCCGAAGAAGAGGCTAGGATAAAAGCCGAAGAAGCGGCTAGATTAGCTGAAGAACAAGCAAGATTAGCTGAAGAACAAGCAAGGTTAGCAGAAGAGCAAGCGAGAAAAGCCGAAGAAGAAGCAAGAATCAACGCTGAGAAGGAAAAATTAAGACTCGAAGAAGAAGCAAAACTAGCTCTAGCAAATGAAGCACATCAGAAGATGGTTGAACAAGCATTACGCTTGACAGAAGAGCAAAAATTGGAAGAAGAGGCTCGAATTGCTGAAGAAATTGAAGAAGCCAGAGTCATCGCTGAACAGCAACGTCTGCTGGAAGAAGCAGATGCAAAGAGAGTTGCCGAGGAACATGCTAGATTGGCGCAAGAAGCAGCTGATGCAAAGCTAGCCGAAGAAAATGCTAGATTGGTAGAAGAAGAAGCTAAGTTAGCTGCGGAGGCAGCGGCACATGAGTCAAGTGTGAAAGATATACCAGATTTGCCGCCACGCGGAGAATGATCACATTCCAAATGACGATGGGTCAATGTCCATATCGCCATCTTTCATCATTTTGCGCATTTGCTTATTCAGTTTCCTGTTTCCACCCATACCTTTCATCATTTTCCTAGAGCGATTCCATTGACCGATTAGTTCTCTAACATCTTTTTCTCTAACTCCCGAACCACGGGCAATTCGCCTTATTCGATCTGCTTTAATTTTGGCAGGTTCATTCTTTTCCCAGGCAGTCATACTATCCATTATTGTCCTGTAGCGATCTAAATTATCTTGCATTGCGTGCTTTTGGGACTTGGACATACCACCTAATCCGCCTAACATGTTACCTGGCAAGAAAGACATTAGTTTGTCAATAGTACCGACCTTTGACATCATTTCCATCTGCTTGTACATATCATTTAGCGTAAACCTGCCACTCATCATCCTTTGAGTTAGACGCATTGCTTCTTCTTCATCAAGGTCTTCGGGAGCAAGATCTATCAATCCTTGAATATCCCCCATTCCTAGTAATCTTGAGATAAATCTATCAGATTCAAATTTCTCCAAATCTGATATTTTTTCCCCCACACCAATATGAACAATCGGGGCACCTGTGGCAGCAACTGCCGAAAGTGCACCACCACCTCTAGCAGTACCGTCTAACTTAGTAACAACAATCCCAGTAACACCGGCTAACTGATGAAAAGAGGCAGCTACAGGCCCTGCTGCTTGTCCTACCTGAGCATCAATAACCAACCACCTTTCAGTAGCTCTTGTCAAGGATGCAATATTTTCTAATTCCTCGACTAACTCTTGGTCTAATTGATGTCGTCCAGCAGTGTCAACAATAACTAAATCTGCAGCAGAGCATTCTGCCAGTCCATTTCTTACTATTTGTGTCGCATCTTTGTTATTCGGCTCCCCATAAACTTGTACAGTAGTATCTTCAAGAAGTTGAGAAAGTTGTGCATATGCTCCTGGACGATGTACGTCAGCTTCAATCACTGCAACTCTCAATCCATGCTTCTTGCGGTACCACTCAGCAAGTTTAGCAGTAGTAGTGGTTTTTCCTTGTCCGTATAGACCAACTAGAAGCAATGTAGCACCTCTAGGTTGAAACTGGTGAGCTGGACCAAGTATCCTAACCAGCTCAGTGTAGAGTATGTTCATTGCGTGAGTTTGGAGAGTTAATCCGGGTCTAAGATCTTCCTCGCGCAGTCTTGTTTCCATTCGCTCGACAATTTCTTTTGTTTGACGTACGTTAAAATCTGCCTCTTGTAAAGCACGTCGTAGGCTTCTTGTCATTTCACGAAGTTCGTCCTCGTCCAGTTTCCTACGGTTCTTCAGAAAACCTAGAGAACGGAAGATTCCTCTTGACAGACCTTCGAGTGCCATAACATCCCCTCATGGTTTTCCTCTTTGAATTCATCCCTTGGTCAATGGTATATTGAGTCTGAGGACATCGCCTTCTAATTTAGCACCCACTTGACTGGCTTTAACTGGAACACTTGTAGGGATTTCTCTTTCACGGCCATTTAGGCCAACAAATAGTACACCGTCATCACTTCTGAGCGATAAATCATCTCGCTTAATTCCCGGGAAATGTAAAAAGATGGATTCATATTCATCACTAATCTCTCGATATATTCCTCGATGAATACTGTGCTTAACCATGCTGCCTACCTCATGAGGACCTAAATCTGCTGGTAACTTTTCAGGTATGCCGTATAGTTTCTCAGCAACCAATCTCAAACTATCGATACCGACAACTTCCTGATCTAGTAATTCCATAGAACTTACTTCTACCGAGGTTAGTTGGTCTTTTAATTCAGTGATTCGATTTAATTCAGCCTCCCTCCGATTTTGCAAGAACGGATGGTCGAACTGAGGAGTAACTCTGTTTACAATGCAAGCAGATACTGGTAATTTGTAATCAACCAAAGAGCTGTACGCCCTTATTGTCTCGTTGACGCCCATTTTTTCAGGTATCGTCACCAGGGTGAATGATGTCAATTGTGGATCGCTAAGAACTCTTCTGACATGCAAAACACGATTTCTAAATCGTTCGAGTTCCTGTTTCATTTCTTCACTTTCTTTACGACCAAATAACATTGATCGTATGCCACCAGATACTCGCATTAGTCTAATTAAACGACCAGACCATGCTTCGATTATCTCAGGCAAAGATAAGAATCTTAGGGTATGACCTGTTGGTGCTGTATCAAAAACGATGACATCCCAATTCGGGTCTTCAACATGTTTCAAGAGTTCATCAAAAGCAAGCGCTTCATCTAGACCCGGCAGAATCATATCTGATGTTTTAACATCAGTTTTTATTTCCTCAAGTTCTTGCTTCGCAGACGGATCAAGCATCATTCCCAAACCTCCAAGTCCCCCTAATCCACCTCCTGAGTTCATGCCATCAAACATATTACCCAATTTTGGCAACAAATTAGATAATTTAGATTCCGGATCCATCTCTAAACCATACAATCCTTCAACTCCGGGAACCGGTGTTGGCTCTGTTCCAATCTCAACACCCAACGAGTCCGAGGTTGAGTGTGCGGGGTCGCTCGAAACAAGTAGTACCCTGAGACCACAATCTGCAAGATGAATTGCAGTTGCAGTGGAGGTTGTAGTTTTGCCCACTCCACCTTTGCCGCCGAACAAAAGTAATCTTGCCATATACATGCCTCGTAATTGGAAGTCTTTGAATTCAACGGATTTTAGATAAATCCTGCATTGACTTGATGAACTAAAACACATGCGCAAGAATAATGGCTTCTGATTTGCTGTTATTCCAAATATCCAGCGTGTCAGCCTTGATTGGCATGACTCTCGGCTGGAGAGGAGTGATGACAAGATACTCAGGATTCTATGATTTGCCTACTGCATGGAGCAACATATTCTGGGGTATATTGCTTGGCGGCATATATGGCTCAATGGTGTATAGTGAAATAATCATACCAACTATCGAATTTGAAGCCACGGGTGGAGGAGAAATTGCCAACCCAATCAATTTAATTTTACTATGTCTAATTGCATCAATAGTTGCTCACTTTATTCTTCGAAGAAAACGTGTTCGTTCTGGTAGTTCACAAACTACCAGCGGATGGGCATTAGGGCTTGCTATTGGCGGCATGTTTGGAATGGTGGTAATTTATGCTGTTCTACGACTGTCTGATTTCAACACTCAACTTGTGCTTACTGTGGCACTGTTGAGTGTGCTTGCTCCAAGATGTGAAGCCATTATCTCATCTTATCAAGGGCAAATGATGTTAATGGGCAGAAAATGGGGTGCCATCCTTAGAGCAACTATGTGGAGATGTGGCTTTGTAGTTATGTTTGCATATGTTCTTTCTGCTCCAATTGGATGGATATTCATAATCCCTGTTATGCTAATTGCCAATAGAGCCTCTGAAGATTGGATATGGAATTCAGTTCCTAAAGAAGGAAAAAAGCAACTACGCAAGATTTGGGCTAGACAAGCAAGAGAGAGGAAAATAGCTAAGTTATCAGCTGAAGTTAGTGGGCAATTTAATCCTAAAGAAAGTGAATAACTACTTACATAAAGCATATAAAATCATTTTATGTAATTTCCGAGTCACTAGCCAAATAAGCGCTTTGGAGGATATCCGCAGGTAAGCGTTATACAATGTCGTCAAAGCCGAGTGTCATGGGTACTTGCCCTTATTGTAGAAGTGTAACTCTTCCGGGTGACACAATTTGCTACACATGCGGTAGAGTATTGGCAAATATCAAGTCAAAACAATTTGCTGCTGAACAGCAATTCAACCAAGGTTCAATAGATACAACATACATGAAAACAAAAAAACCAACAAAATCTGGAGTTGTTCGGACTCACACCGGTAGAAGGAAGAATATCCTAAAACGCCGTAAAAATAGATTTCGTAGCGTAGTGATGCTAGGTTTGGTCGCATTCATCATGCTGTCTCCACAAGCTAGAGAAATTGTATTCAACAAATGGGCAGGAATTAGTGAATATATACAATTAGCAGCAGCACCATATCACCTATATCCAATCGAAACTACCTATACTGTTGGAAAAACAATAGATGTTGTAAATAATGGAGGAGAAGGATACTTGAGCGAAAACCTAGCAATTCCAAGAGACATCTCAACCCTATATGGGGAATCGACTATGTTTGAATATACTGATGGTAGCGATCCACTAATGACACAATCAATTCAGGAAATTAATCAGATTGAATTAATCCTAAACGGAGTTTCCTATGGAATCCCGCTCTTAGGAGAACCATCTAGAATGCCTGATGACAAACTGATAACCTCAGAAGGGCACGAAATATGGTGGCCTGGCGTGGGTATAGGCGATGACATGTGTACTGTAGATATTTGTGTAAAGGTCAAACTTAACCTTGACCCAGGAGAAACCGCCTCATTTACCTATGCCGTTTCGCTTACCAGTACATCTTATTCATGGTGGTCTTCATCAAGAGTTGATTCTCGCGTCGATGGCAGTTCAAATGGAATAAATGTAGATCGTAGTGGTGACTTTTCAGATATCGTTGACCGTGGTGGAGGAACAAAAGCTGCTCAATTTACTTCCTCTACATGGTACAATAAAGGAAGATTCGATTATGCAATAAATAGCCAAGATGCGATAGTTACATCAACAGCACAAACAATATCTGCATCGTTGCCAGAGGGTCGCTCGACAAATGCCTACGCATTTGCAAGAGCAACTTTTGACTATCTTCACGCTAACGTGCTATACGACAAAAACGCCCCAGTGGTCGCTCGTAGTGGACCATCATGTTTGGCGGCTGGAGTTGGGGATTGTGATGAACAAACTAATGCTTTCTTTTCCATTCTACGAACAAAAATGATTCCAGGCTGGTATGTTTTTGGTGCACTGACTGATTCGACTTACACCTACTGGGAGGCTCATGCCTGGGGCTATATCTTACTACCAATGAGCAATGAATGGTGTGCTGAAAGAAATATTGTATTAGATGATTGTTTTGTTGAGGGTTCAGTAGACGTGGTAAACAATAAATGGTTACTACACACACCAACAGCATACATCGACTGGATTGAAGAAGCAGATGCTACTGGAAATCTGATAAACAACTACTACAAACCCGGTATGTATAGCAATAATATCGACAGAACACGATCATTTTCAACGCTGGATGTTGCAGAAACAACGGGTGGAACATATCAAATCAAGAAACTGGCAGAAAATTTGAGGTGATAACTTGAGAATAATTATTGGTGGTGCTGGTAGAGTTGGTACGGAACTGGCTAGAGCCCTTAGGGCGGAAGAAATGGATGTTGTATTGGTTGATTCAGATTCAAGGGCTGTAAAAAATGCTCAAAACCTAGATGTCCTTGTAATTCATGGAGATTTAACTACCAGAGACAAATTATACGAAGCCGGAATCGGTGAAGCAGAAGTTTTTGTTGCGGCAACTAATTCAGATGAGAGAAATCTATTGGCTTGTGCCTTAGCAGAGCATGCACATTACCAGTATGCTGGTGCAAAAGCCAAGCCTTTGTTATCAATCTCCAGAATTAGAAATATGAATTTCCTCGAAGAACAAAAGCAGGGTCATTTAACAAATTGGGCAAAGGTAAATCACGTTGTCAACCCACTAGACAGTGCCATCAAAAGACTTCACACTGGTCTACGTTCTTCATCCATTGAAGAAGTCATACCATTTGGACATGATTCATACATTATCGAATTTAACGTTACAAAGAACGCTGATGGCATAGTGTTCAATAGCCTAAGAGAGGCAAACACGACAGTTGATGGAGACCTGCCTTTAATTGTCGGTGTAAAACGGTCCGGCGAAAAAAGCATTGTTCCTGATGGCGATTTTGTCTTGATGCCAAACGACACTATTGCTGTCGCAACTAATGGCCTGTCTAGTTTTAACAGAATTTTGAACATCTTTGGTCATGAGGCTACAGATTTCCCTATATCACCAAAAGTGGCAATAATTGGCGCCAACCGAATTGGTCAATTGATTGCTGAAAATTGGTTAATGAATGGTGCGAAAGTTACAGTAATCGAAAGAGATCTCCAACTGGCAAATGAATTTTCAGCAACAGATATTGGCTCTAATCCAAACTTAGAAGTCATCCATGGAGACCACCTAGATAGAGACATATTAACCGAAGTTGGTATACCAGAACATCACATCGCTATCGCTGCTCTTAAATCTGACCACGATAGTATTGCTGCTGCGCTACTCGCAAGTGATATGGGAGTTAATAGAACTGGTTTACTCCTGTATGATGCAGATTTGGTCAAGGTCACTCAAAGAATGGGAATTACCTTTGCAGTAGACCGAAAACGTGTGGCTGTTGACAATATCTTAGCCCATATACACACCAAAGCGGCAGGAGCCTATGCGGTTCTGTCCAATGTTCCGAATATTGTAGGTATCAGCATGAGAGTTGATTCTGCTCACAAATTTTCTAACATGAGAATTGCTGATGCTGGATTTAGTGAATGGATGAGAATTGCCTTCATCCAGCGAAGAACTGTTGAGGGTAGTTGGGAAAACCTTCGTCCTGCACCAGAGAAACTGTTGCTGCCGGAGGATAATCTAATTATCTTCACTAGCCCAGACAGGGTTTCTGAACTTGAGCGGAAATTCAAGGTGTAGACATGCGATTTGATGTACTAAGCCTCATACTTGGCTGGACCTTAATCGCGATAAGCATCCCACTTTTCTTATGCAGCCTCATAACTATCTGGCTAGATGATTTTGAAATGGCACTGAGAGCATTCTTGCTGCCAATAATTTTATCTCCTACTATTGGTTTGTTGATGCTTAAATTTGGTACTCGTAGCGATACTCCTGAACGGCTTAGGGATAGGGAGGCTTTTGCTGCGGTAGCTCTAATCTATCCTATCGTCGTTTTTATCGGTTTATTTCCTTACTGGCTAGGGGGCGTATTTGTTGGACCATTTACCGTTGATGCTAGCATGTTAGATATTGCACGAGGTGCGGTAAACTCGTGGTTTGAATCTATGTCAGGTTTCACTACAACTGGAGCCACAGTAATTTCACACAATATGAGCCCGAATTGTATACCGGGCACAACAGTTGATTGTATTAATGCCCAACCACGTGGCATATTGCTATGGCGTTCAATTACCCAATGGCTTGGAGGCATGGGAATAATTATGCTTGGAATGATGTTATTGTCAAGAGTAATGGGGGGTGGAATGGCATTAGCTAGGGCTGAACTCACCGGACCATCACTGTCTAGATTAAGACCAAAATTGAAGGAAACGGCGTTTGCGCTGTGGGTGATCTATATCTGCCTGACAGTGGTTGAAATGTTCCTGTTGCACTTGGTTGGGGAAATGTCAGTCTTTGACTCAATAAATCATGGATTTACAACAATGGCTACAGGAGGATTCTCAACGAGAGATGCCAGTATAGGATATTATGATTCACTAAAAGTTGAAGCCATTATTATCACATTTATGTTCATTGGCGGCATCAACTTTACACTGATTTGGTTCCTAATTGCTCGAGAATTCATTAAGGCATATGCTGATGAAGAATTCAAAACATATCTCGTATACATTTTTACGGCAGTTCTATTTATGATGGTTGCCTTAATTTCAACAAATATCTCTGTCGGAGATTCGTTTAGACACAGTTTATTTCAAGCAATATCTATCGGTACGTCTACAGGTTATACAACCCAAGATTACATGACATGGCCAGTTCTTACACAGTTTGTTTTGATGATTTTGATGATAGTCGGCGCATGTGCAGGTTCTACCAGTGGTGGGCTAAAGTTAATGAGAATTATACTCGCGTTCAAAGTAGCAATGAGAGAACTAGTAAGGATTGCTCAACCTCGTAAAATCAAACAAATCCGTATGAACGGCGAAGTTGTTGAAGCACAACAAATTGACAAGATTGTTGGCATGTTGTTTGTTTGGATTGGCCTGTTTGGCATCTCGAGCATATTGCTTGCTGTGTTGATGTTAGATGAATCGTTTGAGAGTATCATTGGAATAACTGCATCATCTCTTGGTAATACAGGACCTGCTTTAGGTGCTTATGGTCCAAGTAGTACTTGGTCTCCACTAAATTCTGGGGTGTTAATTTTCACTTCTTTCTTGATGTGGTTTGGCAGGTTGGAATTGTTAACTGTGGTTATTCTATTGCACCCGAGAACATGGCAGGATGAAAACAAAGAGCATAGTGATCGGAGAGCTCTTGCTTTATTCAGAAAATTAATTCCTGGCAGAAAGTAAAAATCAAAATAATGTTCTTTGCCCTTTGTTAGACTTGGTCTCATTATGCATGATTTCACTATCATCAATCTCTGTTATTGCTGTTGCTTCTATCGTTTGTTTCCGCTCCGCCTCAATCAAATTGTACCTTGCAACCAATTCTTTGGTCGATTTTCTTGATTTAGGTAGTCCACATAAAGCAGCATGCTCATCACCAGTTAAGCCTAAATCAATAGATATGGCAAAGTCATTAATATTACCGACTTCTGATGTTTCAGAGTGTAAAGATATCAACAATGGCAATAGTTCCTCACGGACTGCTGATTTGCTTGCACCAGTTATTTCAGTAAGACGATTGATTATGCTATTTCGGCCTTGCAATCCACCTCGGCGGAGAAAATTGGGGTAACTAGGGAACAATTTTTCAGGCATATCTTTTTGATTTACCACTGATGCTGCTAATCCAGAGATTTGCGAACTCCAATACCAAGAACGATGGGCAGTATTTTCGTACATCGCCATAAGCATTTTAGAAGATTGACAAAGTGCCTTATTGCCACGATCTACAGCTATTTTATCGGTAAAAATCGAAGGATTATTCCAGTGAATCCAATTCAGCAACTCTGATGGTGATTTGTCTATTGAAATTCCTAATTTTATAGCATCTTGCGAGGTTTTAGATTTGTATAATTTTGCCAGACCGGGAAAAACTTCAACTGAGACATCTCTTTCACTAGACTCAACATATTCGACCACTGTATTTTTGTCTATAGAATTTTTTGATGATGCGCATATGACCTGTAAGTCTCTTACTAGCGCTCGTAAATCTCCCGGATTGCTGCTGATTAATGCTTCAACAGCCGGCGTGTCGTAATCAATATTTTCAGACTTCAGAACCCTTCTTGCAATGTTTCTAAGAGCATCTTTACTCGCTCTATCAAAATTGATAGTAGTTAGTAACCTCTGAAATCGGTCCCTAGTAGAGCGCCAATTGGAGGACTTACCCCAAAGTCCCATTACTTCATTGCAAGCAAGAATTACTGGCTGTTTGGTCTCAGAAAGTAACTTCAATAATTCTGCCTTGCCACCTGTGTCTCCCTTCAATTGAACCGTTTCTGAAGAATCCAAATTGACTTTTATGGCATCATTAATCCTTGATTCACTTACGGAACGTAGACCTCCAGACAAATGATCTACCTCATCAATCAAAATCAGTGTTTTTTTGTCATTATCTTCTGGATTAAAGAATAGTGACCTATGTGTTGCACCTTTAGTTGCCGCTTTCCTAATTGATGCCGCATTTCTAGCATCTGATGCATTCAATTCGATTACATTCCACCCCATGTCTTGGGCAATTGCCCTAGCAACAGTTGTTTTGCCAACACCTGGAGGTCCAACTAATAGAATGGCCTTATTCTTAGGCACACCCGTTTTCCAATCATCAAGCCATTTACGAATCTTTTGGCGCTGAGCTTCATTGCCCTCTAGATGGCTTTCCGATTTTGGACGATGTCGTTCAGTCCAATCCGAAACTTCAGCCATAAGTTTACGTTCGGTTGAAGGTTATTCAAGTTTGACAAAATATTACTCGCCGAGTAATGTAATTTACAATTCTGAAACCTTTACACGCGTCTGTTCACCAGTATCACGGGTTCTTATTGTCACGGTATTATCCTCGAGACTTTGGTGATCGATAGTTACAGATAATGGGATTCCTATTTCATCAGCTCTTGCGTAACGGCGACCAATCGAACCACTGGAATCATAAGTCGAAACTACACCAAACTTGTTGTTCAGCATTGAATTCAAACTCCGTGCTAATTCACCCATGCCATCTTTTTCAAACAGCGGTAGGACCGCATAATCTACAGGAACAACATTGGAATTTAATTTCATTATAATGTAACTTTCACCATGCTTTTCACTTTCCACATAAGCATGGTCAAGTATGTGCCAAATTATCCGGTCTATACCGAACGCTGGTTCTATGACGTGTGGAATATACCATTCACCTGTGACTGTATCGGTTCGCTGCAGTCTCTTTACATGATCTTCTTGCACGGTTACATTTTCTCCATCGATTGTTATGTTTACTGGGAAAGAAGTTTGCAATGGGAGTTCTTCGACTGCTATTTTCACTTTTCCTGCTAATGACCTAAATGCAGGTCCCGCAACTGAGCCGTCAATAGTCCAACCATCGATTACTATTTCTTTGGGTGTTGCAAAATCCCTTCTCGCTCGGAGAGATTTCCCGGTATATTTCTCGTGTGCCTCTAAATCATAACAGCCACGATGTGCTATTCCTACACATTCAATCCATCCATATGAACCGTGAATTTCTGCATCCCAACAATCAGTGGCATAATGAGCCATTTCATTTGACTCGTGTTGTCTAAACCTAATTCGTGATGAATCAATACCAACATTGGTCAGAAAATCGTAGGTTTTAGCAATAAATAATCCAACTGTAGCGTGTCTGACCATGCCTGTTTCAATAGCATCAACAATGGAGGTTGTAACTTCTCCCTCGTGCTCGCCAATCATGGTGAAATCAACATTTAACCAGTTTGAGAAATCATGCTGAATAGGCATTTCAGGATCTATGAAATACTCTAATTCTGCCATATTAAATTCTCGTAATCGAATCATTCCTTGACGAGGTGAAATCTCATTACGATATCCTTTGCCAATTTGAATTGCACCAAATGGCAACTTTTCTCTAAAATGCCGGTATAGTACTGGAAAAGAAGTGAACATACCCTGTGCAGTTTCAGGTCTTAAAAACCCATCACGACCTGATGACCCTGCTCCGATTCTAGTATTAAACATCAAATTTTGAGCAGTAATGTTTGACCAATTATTATCTCCACAAGAAGGACATTGAGGTGATTCTTTCGACAGTAATTCTTGAAGTTCGCCCTTATTGAGAGAATCAGGATTTGGATGATAATTTTCCAACAGCGTGTCAGCTCTACTGACTTCTTGACAAGACAGACAACTTGTCATAAAATCGGAAAATTCCCCCACATGGCCACTTGCTTCAAGAACCTCAAATGGGGTTATTGTTGGACAAGAAATTTCGGCAATATTCCCCATAGAAATCCAGTGGTCAAGCCACATTTGGTTCACTTTGTTACGAAGTCTACCACCATTGGGGCCAAAATCATACAGGCCCTTAGCACCACCATGGATTTCAAAAGCAGGGAGGATAAATCCTCGTCTTTTTAGCATGCCAGACAAACGCTCAAGCCTTGCTCCAGATTCTTCGCTCATCGCTCTTACCATGATAGTCGAGTAGTTTCTTACCTTTGAAATTGACCATTGATACGATTAAATTATTACCAATACGCATGGTTAAGAAGACCCCCCGGTAGGGGTCGTCATGGGACAAGAGTTCGATTACGACGTGATAGTAATCGGCGGCGGCCCTGCAGGCAGCACTGTTGCAAGATATGCCGCTCAAGGCGGTGTTAGTGTTCTTGTAATAGATGCAAGAGAATCTATAGGGACCCCACTACAATGCGGTGAACTAGTACCAACAAATGATGAAATGCGTAGGCTCTGCCCAGATGTCCCGGATATGGACGACTTATTCCAAACTCCGAAGCATGCAATTTCCCGTACGTGCGACACAATGAATATAATCACGCCATCAGGAAAATCGCTTTCCTACAGATTTGAGGGATTGATACTAAATCGAGTAGCGCATGACGAGGCACTGGTTTCTCTAGCCAAAGATTGTGGAGCAGAGTACTTAGTAAACTCATATGTTGAAAGTGTAGAGAAAAATGCTGTGAAAATTCGCAACGGGAACACCTATACCGCCAAGGTTATTGTTGGTGCTGGAGGTCATAACGATCCGATAAGAAGGAAATATTGGCAAGAAAAATCGGTTAATATTCCCGTCAAATTTGAACTCAAAGACGGGGATTATGGAGAAGCTGTTGAATTACACTTTGGGTCTATGGCGCCGGGCGGCTACGCCTGGATGTTTCCAAAATCTGAAGGAGCGAATATCGGTCTAGGTATACAGAAGAGTTTCGCAAAGGGCAAGTCATTGAATAAATATTCAAGTGATTTTATTGACAAGTACACAGGAGATACCACATTCAAAGGTGCAGGATCACTGCCTATGTCTGGAACTATCAAGCGGTTTGTCAAAGAAAATCTTGTTCTTGTTGGTGATGCTGCAGGCATGGTATTACCATCTAACGGTGCGGGAATAACTATCGCAATGGTGGGTGGTAGAATAGCAGGACAAACCATTGCAGAACATATCTTGAATGGCACCAAATTAACAAATTATGAGAAAATATGGCAACAACAAATGGGTCGGGTTATGAAGAACTCAAAGCGTTCTTTTAAAATCGGCAGCATAATGTTTAGAATGCCTGATAAATTACTTGATCTATTCTTCAATCGATTTACTAGAGGAATTGTCTGGAGAGCCGTCACTTGTCGTAGAATGTTTTGGATATTCTAATCCAAAACAAACCATTAGGTATTAGCAATGTGGATGCGTTGCAATAAAGGCGAAGTTTTCAAGTAGTTGTTGCATTCACTGCGAACCACTGGGATTGTGGAATAAAATGGTAAAGATTGATTATCTTGATGATCCATTGGATACTGATGATCTTCTATCGATGCTATGCCCACCTGTGAGAAACTGGTTCAAAGACAAATTTCCGGATTTTACTCGCCCACAAAAGCTAGCAATTCCTGCGATTATGGATAAAAAGCACTTACTGTTATGTTCTCCAACAGGTTCTGGAAAAACACTCACTGCATTTCTAACAGTTATAGATGAGTTGGTACGAAAAGCACTGGATGGTAAACTACAGAAAAAAGTTCATTGTGTCTATATATCGCCAATAAAGGCACTAGCAAATGATATTCAGCGAAACCTCATTGGACCACTAACGGAGATTTCTGAGAATTATCTCCCAGACCGGGCCCAAGAAATTAAGGTTGGACTAAGAACTGGAGACACACCTCAATCTGAACGCCAAAAGATGCTGAAGCATCCACCACACATTCTAATCACGACACCTGAAAGTCTAGCAATAGCCATTACTTCTCCAAGATTCCAACCTATTGTCAGTGAACTAGAATACATGATTGTGGACGAACTGCATTCTTTAGTACCAACAAAAAGAGGGGTTCATCTCGGACTTACCCTATCATATCTTGATACACTACTTCAAACACCGGTTCAGAGAATTGGTATTTCTGCAACTATGGAACCTTTAGAAAAGGTTGCACAGTACTTGGTTTCTAGCGATGATCGAGAAAGTCGGGGCGAAGAAAGTCATGTTTGCATAGCGAAAGTATCTGGTTCAAGAGAACTAGACATGGACATAATTATCCCTGACAATAGGTTTAGCGATCTGTCGGTGATGAAGGTTCTTGAGAAGAATATTGAAGTCATCGCGGATTTAATTGCGGCTCATACCACAACACTAATTTTTGCAAATACAAGAAAAATGACTGAAACACTGGTCCAGAGACTACGCCCCCATCTTGGCGATTTAATTGCCGGCCATCATGGCTCTATGGATAAAAAAATCAGGTTAGATGTCGAGAAACGATTGAAGCACGGTCATTTGAGGGCTGTTGTAACATCATCATCGTTAGAAATGGGTATAGACATTGGTTCTGTAGATTTAGTAATTCAAGTTGGAAGCCCCGGAGACATAGCCACCGCTCTACAACGAATTGGTCGTGCTGGCCACCATGTTGGCGGCATACCACGTGCTAGATTTCTACCTACCAGTGTAGATGATCTAATTGAATTGGCAGCACTACAATCTGCCATCCAAAAAGGGGAGATGGATATTCTGCACTTCCCGGAAAATTGTCTAGATGTTGTCGCTCAATTTATGATTGGATTAGTGATAATTAACCAAATAGACATTGATGAAGCATATGAAGTGATAGTAAACGCTTGGTCATATCGTAATTTTGAGTATGATGATTTTATTGAAGTTCTAGACATGCTAGAAGAGGAACGTCGTGTTTGGGTAGACTGGGAAGAAAACATCTACGGGAAACGTGGGTATTCTCGTATGATCTATTACACTAATATCGGAACCATAGCACCAGATAATTCCTACTTGGTGTTTAACGCAGAAGGCTCAGTTCTTGGCCAATTAAGTGGTTCATTCGTATCTAATCTACGTAGCGGCGATGTAATTCTTCTTGGAGGCTCAACCTATCGGGTAACTAATATTCAGGGAACTAGGGTAAATGTGACTGCTGTTACTGGGTATAGACCAACTGTCCCATCTTGGTCGGGTGAGGCTCGCTCTCGTTCGAGAGAATTATCTAGTGCTTTGCTAGAATTAATCGGACATTGCATAGTAGCACTCCGTAAAGAAATGGACCCAAGAATGATTTTGGCAGATGCATATGGATTATCAAATATTGTAGCTAATTCGATTGCTAGGCATCTTGAAGAACATTCAATTGATTCATTCCAGGTGCCAGACCCAAATAGGATACTAGTCGAACAAATCATTAGCGGAGGGCATCCAACTTACATGATTACAACATGTAGAGGTAGAGGATTCAATACTGCACTTGGATATTTCTTGGCTGGTTTGGCTGAAACTAATGGCATCAGTGTAATAGAAATGTCGTTTGACGAAAATGGCTTGTTGCTGAGAACCTCTCAAGAAATTGAGCCAAGAGAGATGTATGATTCCTTCAAAAGTCAAAATCACATTGAAGTTATTGAAAGATACATAATCAATACCCAAATTTTTGCCAAGCGATTTAAAGAAGTGGCAGGAAGGTCGCTGATTATACCGAAGAGAATTGGTGCTGATGAGATAAGTCCTCAGGTATTTCAACAAAGAGCTGATGCTCTACTAAACAAACACAGAACAATCGAGGATAGCCTTTTGATGCGTGAGGCAAAAAACGAGATTATGTTCGGAGACATTGACTTAAACAGCTTAAATGATTTCCTTGAACTATGCATTCAAGGTGAAGCACGAATTGTGCATCAGAAGATGACGATTCCTTCTAGACTTGGAATGTCATTGTTCATGTCAGCCTTTGAGGACCTGATGTCAATGAAAACTCGAGCATTCTTGGTCAAAGATATCGACCCAACCATCTTGCAGAGATTACTGGGAACAAGAAGTCTTGCTACCGAACTATCTGAGCAAGAATTGAATGAATATTATCTCAATAAAGCGCCGATTCCAACTGAGCCCACAGGGTTGTTGAATCTAATGTCTCATGGAGGAGGATTAGAAAAGTCGTTCAATAATCCGCTTTACAAGGAGAAATTGCAAAGTATTGACATAGATATTTTGCGAGCATGGGTGCAAGAACTATGTCAAAATGGCGAAATTGTCAAGATTAGAAATACAGGCTCTGTGGAACTTGACGGAAAGTGGTTTACTCCATACATGGCAGAAATCCATGGAACTCTAGGTTGTCTAGCCACAAATGGCGGTAAAGATGTCAAGGATTTGAGAGAACTTCTAACCGAGGGAATGGAATATGAAATCGCGATAGAGTATGACGGCCTTAAACCAACTAAGTGGAAAACTATGAAGATAAGTGACCCACATGTAGCAATGAGAGTCAAAATCATCGAAATGCTGGGCAGTGAAGGTCCAAAAATGGCTGATGAAATTGAAACACGACTACCGTTTTCGAAAGAACTTGTTGATCGTATCTTACATGAATTAGAATCTAGAAATGTTATCTCTGTAGGCTTTTACAAACAAACGGATGAAGCAGAATACATACTCAAAATTGACGAACATCGTCTGACTGGTGGAGAAGAAGAAGTTGTAGAATATCGCTGGGTTCAAAATATGGTATTCGACAAATCTTTCTCAAAGTATGAAGACGGATTTTCTGCATTTGACTCCCATGTAATCTTCCAAAAACAACAAGAATTACTATACCGTGTAAAACAGTTTAGATTCAAAGACTGGAAGGATTTGCAGATGGATTCAGACGTTATTATGGGTCGTTTGCTACACAACCGTATTGGCTATACTACAAAGGAAAATATCCCCATGCTTCTTGGTTTGAAACCAGAGCCTTGGATTGGGCCAATGGAAGAACAGTTGCTCGAAAAGATTCCAATAGGGGTAAATGTCACTAGGCAAGAAATTATGCAAGACTTCCCTAAAGGTGATGAATTTAAATCACTCCAGAGAGATCTAAAGAGGGCACTGGACAACCTAGAACGTCAAATGATGGTAGTAAAGCAATTTGAAGATGTGGCTGGCAGAAGGAGAAAATTATCACTTTTCCACAGGGTCCACGGAGTGTACAAACCAACTAGCTTCGAGGATTCTCTTGTTGATGTAGTAAAACGTCTAGGTCCAGTAAAATCTCATACACTTAGATTCTTTGTCACTAAATCTTACGAAGATTTGACAATTGCTTTGATGAATTTAGAAAAATCCGGAAGAATTGCAAAAGTCGTCTCTCTAGTTCCAGAGCCTGAGGCATTCTATTGTATGCCTGAAGAAGTTGAAAAATTGAAGCGTCCAAGTAGAGAAGATGGCAAATTAAGAATTCTTACACAATCTGACCCATATGTATCTAGATTTATTTGGGAGGTCAGAAGTATCCTAGACAGAGGATGGTACCTCCCTGTGTTCAAAGGGGTTGACCCTATCGGCAAAGTCTTAATGTTCAAGGTTAATGACTACTTGGAGGTTAAAGATTTACACATTCCAAACGCATACATTGAAGAATTTTGCCAAGCATTTTCAGTACTACTAGATAACCACTCTGACCAACTTGTCGATGTTGCGGTATTAACTAATTTCAATAGCGAACCTGTATCTCAATTAGATCCTGAGACAAGAAAGTATCTGGAAGACATTGGATTCAAACTAACTGGAGAGCGAATGATACGTGGTGGAATTGTTGATCCACAACCGAGGGAAATTGCTGAAAGAGCATTATTCCATCGCCACTTCCTTCATCAAAACACGCGGCTAGAAAATGAAGTAATTGCTATGAGAAAAATACCTGAAGTAAGAGATGATTTTGCTTTGCGTGGACGTTGTGAAGTATATCGAGCAGATCTAAAAAGCATGGCAAGTGCCAACAGACTGCATCAAGGAGTTAACCTACGGGGACATCAAGTGTGGGCAACTTACGAACATTTCCAAGATTTACTTGTCATTCGTGGCATACCTGCAGAAGAAGAACTATTGGATATTGTTGATTTCTTTTCTACGAATTCAGACCCAAATATTTTCAAAGAAAGACACGCTTTGTCACAATCTGAATTCCGTAAATTAATCCAGCCATTGATTAGGACTGGCCATATTGTTCAAGACTTTAGAGGTGGATTTAGAACAGTATCACCAAACTTATCTATTGACCCGATTGAATTGCGTAAGGAATACCTACGCAAGATGGTGAAAGAATATCCGATTATTACACTAAAGCAGTTCATGAGATTGGCTGGAACACCATTTAAACCAGAGGAAATTAAATCAGTGTTAAACTCGTTTGAGGAAGATGGCACCTTGATTAAGGGCTTCTTAATTGAAGATTTACATGAGGTATGTTGGGGACGTAAGGAATTACTTGATGAGGCCAGAGATATACGTCCAATAAGGGATTTTGTTTTGCCACCTAGCGACCCGATTTCACCATACTTTGCCGATGTATTAAAGGAAAAATTTGGTTTTGGCTCGGCTTATTTGGTGTTCAAGAATGCTGAGCCAGTAGCAGCCTTCAAAGCCAATACTCGAAATAAGATTATTGAAGTAAAAGACTACGAAGGCTCCGAAAAAGGCTGGAGAATTGTTAAAGAGTTCGCTTGGGAACACCAAATGCCACTTGAAACCGAGTTAAGAATTGGTGGAAAGAAGATGAAAAGATAGTCAAATCATGTCACCACTACATTTTAATGGGGCCAGCACAAGCAACCATCGTTATCATGCAGACTTACAGGAAATCCCTTTCACTAGTTTTGCTTTTTGTTGTTTCATTATCAGCTCCCGCTCTATCTAGCAATGCTGTTGGACAATCAACTTCCGACATAGAAGTTCTACACACTGCAGTAAACCCATTCAATAATAAAACATATCACCTTTTGAGTGAAGGATCATGGTCAGATTCTGCCAATGTTGCTCGGGCTCTTGATGGGTTTTTGACGACAATTGACGATAGTCAAGAAAATCAATGGGTTTACGAAACATTTGGTAATTTTGATGGCCAAGCTAGACACCTCTGGATTGGCTTGTCGGATGCTAATCAAGAGGGCGAATATCGGTGGCACGATGGAACTCCGTTTCATTACCGTGACTGGGGTCATGACCAGCCATCTGCAAATGGTGAAGAAAATTATGTCCATATTGCCGGGACAAACATGGGCAATATTATGCCTGGGACATGGAATGATTTAGACAATGACCCACAATATTTTCCCGTTTACGGTGTTGTTGAGGTTGGCGATGCCGTTGATTATGCGCTGAGATTTGACGGTGGTGATGACCGGATAGTTATTGATGAAGAGATACCGAGCATAACAGGTAATATCACAATTACTGCAAGGATAAATTCTCCAGACAATAGTGGTTTACAATTCATAACGATGCTTGGAGATTATGGTTGGGGATTGTACATAAATAACGGTCTAGTGTCTTATTCAAGCGAATATTCAATCTCACGGCATCCGACATCAAACATGTCAATTAATGAAAATGTGTGGACAGAAATTACCGTACAAATAGAAGAAGGAGTCGGTGGATATTTCTTGATTGATGGTGTTCCTGCTGGAGAAATTACTTCCACTGAGGCAAATATACCACAAGGAGATTTTGGCTCTAATGATTGTTATCAATCAGGAGAGGACTGCGATGAACTATATATCGGCAAAATGGGTGCTGGTTGTGATTGTAACTATTTTATGGGTATGATTGATTCAGTCTCGATATCAAACCAAGATCATACGTTGGACTGGACATTCCTCGAAGGTGAAGGGTCAAT
>VMHT01072040.1_pt1 | contig 126762 bp, 110 predicted proteins | sample 4693611 | NCBI WGS metagenome assembly VMHT01 (sample SAMN12280063, study PRJNA550983) | marine metagenome | isolation source: seawater sampled from same location over 5 years 0.02-0.2 micron viral filtrate | place: USA: collected off the coast of southern California halfway between the port... ... | reverse complement strand
ATCTTTTTCCTTAGACTTGGATTCGTCTTCTTTATTTTCTTCAGAATCGGAATCATCTTCGTCTTTTTCAGAATCTTCCTTTTTCTTTTTTGAAGTATCCTTTTCTTTATCTGTAGTTTCCTTTTCCTCTTTTTCTTCTGAATCCTCATCATCGTCATCATCTTCCAGGATAATAATCACATCGCCTACGTTTACCTCATCACCTTCGCTAACCTTTATTTCTTTAATTGTTCCGCCGGAAGTAGCAGGAACTTCAGCCGTAGCTTTATCTGTTTCTACTGAAATCACCGACTGATCTTCTTCAATTTTATCTCCCTTAGAAACCAGGATTTCTGAAATAACAGCGGTCTCTACACCTTCAGATATTTGCGGAACTTTTATCTCTTTTGCCATAATTCAATTTTTTAAGCCGTTCTTGGATTGGTCTTTTGTGGATCTATATTTAATTTTTTAGCTGCTTTTTTCAATTCTTCCATGCTAATTTGATCTTGTTTAGCAAGGCCATATAAGGCCGCATAAGCAATATGTGAAGCATCGATCTCGAAGAAAGCACGCAGAGCTTCCCTATTATCACTCCTGCCGAACCCATCGGCACCCAAGCTAATAAGCTCATCGGGAAAATAGGAAGCAAGGCTTTCGGGAAGCGCCTTTACAAAATCTGAAGCAGCTACGAAAGTGCCCTTTTCATCCTTTAATTGTTGCTCTATATAATTTTTATCTTTATTTACCTGGCCTTTTAAACGGTTAGTGCGTTCGGTATCAATAGCATTATCGTATAAAGTTTTATAGCTGGTAATGCTCCAAATATCAGCACCCACATCAAATTTATCTTCTAAAATTTCAGCAGCTTTTAGTACCTCTTTCATAATAGCGCCGCTACCAAATAAATGTGCTTTCTTTTTCTTCTTACGAGATTTAGATTTTCTGAATTTATAAAGTCCGTTAATAATGGCTTCCCGATCTACATCATCCGGCATTTCGGGCATTGGATAGGTATCGTTACCAATGGTGATATAGTAAAACAAATCTTTTTCATCTATATACATATTCTTAATACCTTCTTCTACAATAACCGCTAGTTCATAAGCAAAAGCAGGATCGTAAGCTCTCAAATTAGGAAAGGCCAGCGCATATAAATGACTTTGACCATCCTGGTGCTGTAAACCTTCTCCCGGAATACTGGTTCTCCCGGAAATACCACCCATAAGAAAGCCTTTTGCACCAGCATCTGCCGCGGCCCACATTAGATCGCCGGTTCTTTGAAAACCAAACATGGAATAGAAAAAGTAAAACGGAATGGTATTGATACCGTGAGTTAAGTAAGTTGTTCCTGCCGCAATAAACTCAGCCATACAACCAGATTCGGTAATGCCCTCTTCCATGATAGCGCCATTTTTGGCTTCTTTATAATAGAGTAAACTATCTTTATCTACCGGATCATATTTTTGACCGTGTGGAGCGTATATTCCGGCTTGTCTAAAAAGGGATTCCATTCCAAAAGTTCGGGATTCATCGGGAATAATTGGTACGATCAATTTTCCTAAATTCTTATCCTTCATCAACTTGCTTAGGATCTGCACCATGGCCATAGTGGTTGCCGCGTCGTCCGCGCCCGATCCTTTTAAAACGCTTTCAAAGATTTTTACATCTGGAGCCTTTAATTTTGAGCTTCTGTCTTTTCGCTGTGGAATATAACCACCAAGGTCTTTTCGTCTTTTCTCCAGATATTTTAACTCTTCACTGTCTTTCTTTGGTTTTATAAATGGAATTTTTTCCAGGTCTTTATCTGAAACGGGCACCTTAAAAAAGTCTCTAAATTCTCCCAGCTGCTCTTTGTTGAATTTTTTGGTTTTATGCGAAACATTACTGGCCTCACCGGCACTGCCCTGGCCATAACCTTTAACGGTTTGAGCTAAAATAATACTGGGTTTTTCCTTTGTTTCTAATGCTACTTTATAGGCATTGTATATTTTTTCTGAATCGTGGCCACCACGCTTAAAATTCCCCAATTCTTCATCAGAATAATTTTCAACTAATTTCTTTAGGTCTTTATCACTTTCAAATAAATCTTTCCGCAAAAATTCTCCGTCGCTATAAGCGTATTTTTGAAGTTGTCCATCGGTAAGTTTGCCCAGTTTCTTGAGGAGTTTTCCGGTTTCATCCTTTTCTATAAGTTTATCCCATTGCTTTCCCCAAAGCAGTTTAATTACATTCCAGCCGGCACCTTTAAACAGACCTTCCAATTCCTGAATAAGCTTGGCATTACCACGCACAGGGCCATCCAGGCGCTGTAAATTACAATCAACCACAAAAATGAGGTTGTTCAGTTTATCCCTTGATGCGATATTAATAGCTCCACGGGCTTCAACTTCATCCATCTCTCCATCCCCAATAAACGCCCAGACTTTACTATTGTCTTCGTCTATAAGTCCGCGGTTGTGCAGGTATTTATTAAATCTAGCCCTATAAATAGCCTGGATGGGACCCAGGCCCATAGAAACCGTTGGATTGCTCCAAAAATCAGGCATTAAATGTGGGTGTGGATAAGAGGTAAGGCCTTTTTCAGATTGTACTTCGTGGCGAAAATTTTCAAGATTTTTTTTAGTTAAACGCTCTTCCATATAAGCCCGCGCATAAATGCCGGGAGAAGCGTGACCCTGGAAATATATCTGATCCTGCACATCATTTTCAATCTTAAAGAAATGGTGAAAACCTACTTCCCAAAGTTGCGCAATAGAGGCGTATGTAGAAATATGCCCTCCAATTCCTTCATCAGCTTTATTAGCTTTTACCACCATAGCCATGGCGTTCCACCTAATATAAGCCAGGATCTTTTCTTCCAGATCTAAATCGCCGGGATAATTCTCCTCTTTTTCTTGTGGAATAGTATTGTGATAGGGCGTAGTTAGTGTCTCAGGAAGCTCTACATCATGTTTTTTGGCTTCTTCCTGTAAGATATCAAGTAGTTCCCCTGCTCTTTTTGTAGATTTATTCTCAATGATCCAGTTTAGTGAATCTATCCATTCCTGATTTTCCTTTTGGGTACTGTCTTTCTTACTATTGGCCATAAGTTATTTATTGATTTCAAAAGAGATAGTTGAAGTCTTGATGAACTATTAAAAAGGAGAATAAACTCAAGTAAAATTTATTACTGAAGAGTTAATTCCAACTTCAATTTAAAAAATAACAGGTTTAACTTCAATTGATTAACATAAGATTATAGTCAGATGTTAAAAAATTAAAAGAATAGAAGTCCTAAAATACCAGGCAGCGAATTAATCAAAAAAAAATGCTGCCTGATAACAGACAGCATTCGGTATTTTAAACCTATTCAATTTAGCTATTTATCTGAATCGTCCTCTTCTATTTCCTTCTCCCATTCTGAAGCAATCACCTCTTCTTTTTTAATAAGATTCCCGGAAGTTGTTATTTTGAAATGATTATTTTCTGAAACTTCTAAATTCCAGATAATATTTTTAGCCTCTGGAAATTCCGCATCGCCATTCATTTGTTCTTCAAACAATCTTTTAATGATATTCCTGTCTGATAAGCCATCATTCAGCAACCTCAACACCGATTTTTCACTTAAATTAGAAACGGCAGCTTCATTAGCCGGAGTAATTGAACAATTAATGATTGTAGCGCTGGAACTAGGAAACTTACCATTAAAAGCTTTAAAAAGTAATTGATTTACGTGGAATAAAGTAGATTGTAATTCCATTTCAGGATATTCCTCACAAACTGTATCAATTAGCATATCGTTGGAGATCTGTTCAATTTGTCCTTGAGATAATTGGTCTCCCAGTTTATACTCCAAAACTAATTTTGCCGCCTCAGATGGTTCAAAATCTGATATAGCCATAAATAACAGCTCTCTTAAATTTTCAGGATCTGAATCTTCAGCATCGGGAAAATCGAATTTTTTCAGTAATTGAATGTAATCTTCCTTCGTCCAATATTCCCTAATCTCATCTACATTACTTACTTGCTCTATGCTTATTTTATATTTCATCTTAATATTTTATCCAGTTGTTAAACAGTATTATACCGTATTTAGCATGATAATCATTTTCGACAACTTAACAGATGAAAATCAAGACTTTAAATCAACTTTATTTCGCAAACAACTTTGGAGCAACCTCAAGAAGCATTATTATTGGGAAAATATAATTTGATTTTTAGGCAAACCTCCGAGCATTTAAGCTCGATTATCGAGTAAAAATATGATGCTGTGTCGCCGTAAAATAATCACAAAAAATCTGATTCAAAGGCTGATTTTTTCTACTTGCTTTTATTCCCAGATAAGGAAATATTTTAATCATATTCTTTGAAATACTTTTTACTGAATTTGAAGCCGAAGAATGGACTTCCGCAATATATTCAGAATTGATGCCTTTGTTTGAATTGATCCTGCTCTCAATTTCTTTGGCGTACTCAACAACATTTTGATTGGAAATAGAGAGAACTTCATCAAAAGATTTAAAAGTTTTATCAGGTTTAATTTTAAGAGCTTCCGCAAGAAAATGTTCTGCCATTCCAATATAATTTACCCAAAGTGTAAGATCGGCAAATACCGAAAACGGAATTTTAAATATATCCTGAGGTTGGTAAAATTCATTATAGATAAAACTGAAGCGTTGAGGAACTAAAACATTTTCCACTTTAAAAGAATGGGTAACCGAAGCTTTTAAGCCCATAGAATCCCAGTCTTCAATAATCTTAACTTCTTCTTTAGGTATTATGAACGAGCGTATTTTAGGCGAGCCCTCTTTATTCAACAAAGTCTTGCCATTTTCTTGAATTTCTGCATTCAAAGTAAAATGCGTTAAATAAGGAGCACCGGTGGCATAACGCCAGGTTCCAGAAATTTTATAATCATCACCAACTTTTTCCGCTGTTCCAAAAACGCCACCACTGCCGCCTAAAATTGTAGTTTTTGATTCTTGAAAAATATCCTTTGCTGTACCTGGTTTCAGATTTCCTATAAAATAATTTGCGCCACTGCATAAAGTTACCGTCCAGCCCAAGCTGCCATCAATCCTGGCTAGTTCCTGAAGTTTGGAGAGCCCTTCAGACAATGATAATTCGAGTCCGCCATAATTTTTAGGCACCCATATATTCCAAAGATTTTCTCTCTGGATCCAGCTTAAAACCTTTTCAGGAAAAAGGCTTTTCCCAAAACATAGTTTTTCCAGCTCTTGTTGCTTCTGCTCTTCTATCATTATATAAGATTTAGACATTGAATTATCTGTTTTAATACTCCCAGGTAAAATTTATTGGGCAGAAGCTAATTGCCCATTATGGGCTTTAACAATTTTTCGCCATTTAAAATATCCTGAAGTTCCTACTATAAACAGGAAGATCGTCAAACCGGCATATATGTATAATTCTTTGTAAATAAGTAAAGGGATGGAAATGGTATTGCTGATATTTAGAAAGATCCAGTTCTCCATTTTTCTTTTGGCAATAAGCCACATCCCGGCCCAGGCGAAAGCGCTCACCCCGGCATCCCAAAAAGGAACATCTGAATTGGTATGAAAACGAAGCCAGTAACTCATTCCTGTAAAACAAACCAGAACAATTCCGAAGGCTTTGAAGTGCTCTAATTTACTGGAATAGGAAATTGGGGTTTCTTCTTTCTCCCTGCCAAATTTCCAGAAAAACCACCCGTAAATACTCATCACCAGGTAATACAGGTTTAAAATGATATCAGCATATAATTTAGATTGGTAAAGTACCCAGAGACTTATAATAATGGCAACAATCCCAAAAAGGTAATTATTGATATTATTTTTTCTTGCCAATAAAACCTGAACCACTCCAAAAGTAGTTCCGATAGCTTGTAACCAGGTAAGTTGTGTAAAGAAGTCCTCTAGCATTGCGTTCAAATTTTACAATGAAATGAGGTGATGAAGTAGCTAAAAGTTGCAGAAATACAAATTAATTCAACTTAGAAAATCCCTCCGCTGGCATTATCCAGATCAGGTTCAGAGTAAATTACATCGAGGCGAAAAACATTTTTAGAAAATGAATCTTGATTCGAGTAAAAACTCCCGGGTATCATCTCAGCCTGCCGTATAGCAAGCACCCCATTTCTAGCACAAAGCTATGATTTATTTGTGAGGATTACTTTATTTTCCTCAGGCAAAATCTTCCAATCCTCTCTTTTAAAAATATTGAAAAAGTATTAATGACAATTACTCCTTAATCTCAAGCCTAATTCCTCTGGTATGTGATGAAAACTCAGGAGCATACATGCTTTCTATGGTAGTGATTCCATTAGAAAACTTACCCGGGTTATTTGCACGTACGGTATATTCCAGTACGTAAGTTCCTTTTTTGAGACTATCAAAAAAGAAATGAGTAGCGGCATCCCTGGTGCTTTCATAATATGCCGTCCCATCCTGATATTTATATTCACTTAGCACATTGGTAGGCTCAAACCCACTGGCTCGCATATCTTTTAAATGAATATAATCCATATTGGCAGTGGATCTAATAACCAGACGAACAGTCACCAAATCTCCTGTTTTTATTGGAGTTTGCAAACTTATTTTCTCTAAGCTCGTACCCGACTTTTCTCCAACATTTAAATACAATTCCTTTTCTACGTTTAACGGCGAATTATTATCGGTTTTTATCTTATCCAGGTCTTCAAAATATTGCCAGTAAGCCCCACCATAACCGGCTGTATTATTATTGTTTTCTACCGAGATTAAACTAAAGGAATCATCGATCTCTTCGGCAGCCCAATTTATTTTTCTATAACCGGTGCCGGCTTCTGTTTTTGTTTCGTTTAATTTTTCCGAAGAAATTTTTTCATCACCCACACTTAGCTCTGTATTGGTTTCGGTTTGCAACCAGTCTTCGCCCTGCATTAATAAGGCATAAGTTGCTTCAGTAGTAGCCTTGGTAGTTGGCCAGTGGTTGGTGCGCTTGTTTTGCAATAGCCATATTTTCATTTCTTCAACCGCAGCCAATTCTCCCAGTTCTGAAAAAGCTTCTATCAGCAATGCCTGGGTTTCTACTGGCGCATTGTAATAATGCCAGCCACTTTCGTTTTCTTTCCAATACATCCCGTAATCATGAGATTTTACAGCACTTTCTTTTAGGGAAATCATAATATTCTTCGCAGCTTCCATTTCCTTCATCCTTGAAAAAATCAACATTAACAATCCTTTTTTATAAAGATCTACCTGCATCCAGTTCCCCTTCTGTGCTTCAATAATTCTATTTGCTATATCTTTATTTTCTTCAGATAGTGGAAATTCTTCTAAGTAATAACTTCGAGCATACAAATAATGTAAGCTATTGGTGCTTTTATAGAAACTTCCTTTATTCCGATATTTATAGAATTCGCTGCGTTCTATAATTTTTTTATCCAGGTAAGAAATGGCATTTTTAATAATTTGTGAATCATTAATATCAACACCTAATTTTTTGAGATGACCTAAACCGGAAACAATATGGCGGGTAATAAAATAATTATCTCTGCCTCCCGAAAACCAGGGAAAAGCTCCGGAAGAATTTTGCATACGTTCTAATCTTTTTAAAATATCTGATTTTTCTTTTGCAAGTTTATTCAGTTCAAAAAGTTTGGCTATTCTTTGTTTTTCAGCAGTTTCAGATTGTGCATCCATAAGCCACGGAGTTTCCGCAACCATAAGCGATTTTAATTCTTCATTTTTATCGAGCTGGCTTTGTATATCACCCTCTTTTTCCCAGACATCAAAAACCTCTTTTATTTTCGGCTGACTATTAATAATATGTGACGCCAAGCTATTGGCATACAATCTTGCAAAATTTTGTTCAGAACATTCGTGTTCAAATTCGATTAAATAAGGAAGGCTCTGTAAAGCCATCCAGGCAGGGTTTGAAGTATATTCTAAACTAAATTTATGATGTTGCAGTGTATTGGAATTATTTTCTTTTAGGTTCTTGAATTCATAATTTTCAGCTTCCCCGGCTCTTACAAAAAATGCTATGCTTTCTTTTACCAACATTCGGTTAGTTAAAACAGGGAGCATATTTTCTTCACCATCAGTGAAATCACCTGCTTTGGCTAAAACTTTATAGTTTACCGCTTTCACACCTTTTGGAATAATCAATTCCCAGGATACTGTCTTACTTTCTGAAGCCCGTAAATTAAAGTTTTTGTTTTGCGAAATATTCGCTAAAAGCGTATCAATAGGTTCCATCGTTATAGCATCAAATAATTGCAACATCGCGGTTCCCGAAATACTTTCACCCGAAAGATTGGTGATTTTAGATTTGAACAAAATCGTGTCATTTTCTCTTAAAAACCTGGGAGGATTGGGAGTGATATTTAGATCTTTTTGGGTAACCACCGTTTTTTGATACTGCCCGGTAGACCAATCTTTGGTGTGCCCCAACAGCCTTAATTTCCAGCGGGTAAGTGCTTCGGGAGAAGTAAAACTGAATTGCAGTTTTCCATTCCCATCCAGGTTTAAGTCGGGGAAGAAGAATGCCGTTTCATCCAGGTTCTTCCTGGCCTCCACATTTTGCAAGTCTTCCATTCCTTTCTTTGTAGTGATGATCATCACGCCACCTGCGGCCCTTGCACCATAGAGCGCAGTAGCTTCAGCACCTTCCAGTGTTTCTATACTAAGAACATCAGAAGGATCAAGGTCAAGGTCGCTTACTATTTTTCCATCTACAATGATTAAAGAAGTATTTTTTTCTAAACTTGAACTTCCGCGAATGCGCAAACCGGATACCGATCCCGCAAAAGCTTCTCCTTCAATTTTTTCTGCTTCTTCCTCTTGTATTCCATAACCAACGGTGACTACTTCATCTAATGACGAAGAATCTTCCTCCAAAACGATGAACAACTCTTTAGTTTCTCCAACCCGGTATTCATAAGTTCCATAACCTAAATACGAAATTACAAGGATATTATCTGGTTTCGCGTCTATAGCAAATTCTCCATCAAAATTGGTTTGGGTGCCTTTACCTGAACTTTTGATAATTACATTTACGCCTGGTAATGGCAGACCATCGGTGTCGGTTATTTTTCCACGGGTGTTTCCTTTGAGTTCTTCTGCATTTTCACTCCTTTTTAATCGTCTGAGATATTGGCGATATGCATAGCTATTTGGATTGGAAAAATTGAATCCAAAAAGATCTAGTTTATCGAATATTTTCTTCTGAGATCTATAGCGCGGATTTCTACTAAATCTGTTAGAAAAGTGGGCAACCTCTCCAACATTGGAGATAGAAACTTCCGGAAAATTAATATAGGTTCGGGAAAAACCGGCTTCGGTATCCCAATTTTTGACCTTAAATTGATCTAAGGAAGCATCATACATAGAAGCCAGTATTTCGGCATCGGGAATTTCATCTTCCTCATCGGTAATTTTAAAGCTCCAGGTTTCTTCTACTCCCGGTTCAATTTTATTTCGAAAAGTTTCTGTTTCTATATTGAGTTGTTTTTTCTTTATAGGAATCGAAATTCGTCTGCTTTTATTAATTACCTTGTTATTTTTTACCCCGGATATTCTTATTTCCAAAGTTTCTGAAATAGAATCGCTTAAAGGAATTTCGATTTGTTGCTTTCCATTTAACTTTACAAATTTCCTGAAGATCTGCCTGTCATTATCATAAGCTGAAATTTCCAGATGAAGTTTTTTATAAGCAGATTGCAATAAAATTTCTACAAGTTTATCCTTCTTAAAATCACTGTTTTCAATCGTAAATGCAAAGGGCTGGTTATCTGGCAAATATTCTTCTTCATCCTTAATGATATTAAATATTTTTTGAATAGAATCGGTATTATTTCCATCTTCCACCTCTAACTCCATCACATATTTTCCCGATTTCCAATCCTTATTTATGGCAATATTTGGTTCATAAAGCTTATCTATCTCAAACGCCATTTCAAATTCCAATTTTCCGCGCGGCCAGTTTTCAGATTTATTTTCTGCTTTATAAGGTTCCGTGGGAAATAATTCCTTAAATTCTTCTTCAGAAATTACCGCGATCTCAGGAGCTTCCCACAATCGTTCTCCAAGAATTCTATCGGGCGACATAAGTTTATAAATTCGTAATTTTCCCTTTACCGCTACAGGATTATCATTTAAATTAACCGCTTTAATAACAGGATTCAAACTATCTAATGCAGTATAGTTTTCTTGCATTTCCAGGATTAATGATAAATTTTTATTTCCGATTTTAAGCGAAGTTTGGGCTTCACGGGTTTCGCCGCTAACATCAGTAACAGTCGCCCGGATACTGTATTTATAAATTAAATCTTTCTCTTTTAGATCTTCTTTATTAACAGTTGCAGGGAATTTCAAATAAAAATTTCCTTGACCGTCGGTAGATATGCTGTCAGTTGTAATGAGGGTTCTCTCGGTATATTGATCTCTCCACCAATATCTAACTCGTTTTTCACGATAAACTTCAAATTCGAGCGGAGTATTATTCAATCCTGCCCCCATAAAGGCATTAACCTTTCCCGTAATTTCAACAGTATCCTTTAGGCTAAAAGTTTGCATAATAGTATCGAAAACTACCTCAAAAGTTGGTCTTTTGTATTCTTCAACATTAAAAGAAACCGCATTTTCAATATAGCCTTCGCTATCCCACAATCTGTTCCAAAAGTCGGTTTCATCATCTATATTTTCTTCGGTATAAATAGTAAATCTTCCTGTAATTCCTGAAGTAGGGAGTGTAAACTCTCCGCTAAAAGAACCGTATTTATTAGTTTTTAGACGAAAAGTTTCAATTTCTTCACCATTTGCATCATCTACATAAACTTCAACGTATTCCCCAGACTCCGTACTGGTTTTTTTATTTTCGTATTTCAATAAAACTCCTTTGAAAAATACTTTCTGCCCGGGTCGGTAAATTGCTCTATCAAGATAAAGCATCGATTTTGCCAGAAATCTTTCTTTTTCCTCATTTTTACGGTAATAACCAGACCAGTAATTTGTATTTAAAGTGTCGCCGTTTTTGGTAACTCGAATCCTATTTGAGCGATAACTGTTATTAGTTAAATTATCCTTTAATTCCCCGTTTTTATCGCTTTTTTCCTCTTTAACTACTTTATCACTTCTGTTGAAAAATTGAATTTTAGCCTGGCTAATATTTTCTCCAGAAGTCCGCTCAATTGTTCTGTATATGTTGTAATTATCGAAACGGGTTTGCGCTAATACAAGATTAGTAACCTGTATAAAATTATAGCTAAAGCCAGTATTTTTATCAGAATTGCTGCCAGAAATACAAACCAGATAATTTCCTTTTTCAAGTCTGGAGAATGCGATTTCAGTAGAATGCTGATTGTGATCTTCAGATTTCGGTAAGTCTACAAATTTTCTAAAATTTGGTTCTTTATCGAAATAGTTTCTAATAATTGAATCCCTGGTTTTGTAGGTTAGCTTTTTTTGAAAAGATTCCGGCACCTTAAAAATTTTAAGCTCTAGAGAATCCATATTCTTATAAGAAATATAAATTCTGCCGGGATTTTCGGGAGACAGAATTTGCTGAACTTTTGCATTAATTTCAACTGCAGTAATTGAACTTTTAAGTCGGTAAGCGTTTTGGGCTGTTGCCGAATTTGGAAATTCTTCAATTATTTCTTCACATAATTTCACTGCCTTTTTAAGAAAATCAGGATGTTTCAGTTCGTTATTATCATCAGTTTCATCAGCCTGTTCATAATAATGCATTGAACGAGCAAAGAGGATAAGGGCTCGGGCGGGTTGGTTTTCAAAGTTTGTAAGAAGTCTATCCAGTGCTTCCCGGTATAGTTTCGATTTCTGATTCCCCTTAAAAAATGTTTTCACATATTCCAGGCGATCTAAATAAATATATATTAATGCTTCAGGGTTTTTATCCCTACCGTGTAATTCCTCTAACTTTTGGTAAATTCTAAGCAACTTAACTGCAGGCGTTCCCCTTGCTTCCTCAGGAAAATTTATTTTTATAAATTCAGAAGTCTCTCCGTATAATTTCTCATCATCAAAAGCATATTCCTGGTAAGTAGAACTTTGAAAATTCCCCGAATCAGAAAAATAAGACAAAGCCCGATGGGCCAGTAAATCGTAAAGCGAAGGTTGATATTTTCTATTAAACTTATTTTCTGATAGAAGTGCTGCTATATTCTCTACCGGAGTTTCAATCAATTTCCTTTTATCCTTTAAAGATAGAATAAAGTTATTTGTTATGGAGTCCTGTAGCGTACTTAAAGACCAGCTTTCTATTTCTAAAGTTTCAGGATTATCAATTTCTTTTCTGTCCTTAATTTTCCAGCGATGATTATCAAAATATTGCTCTAGAAAGCTCGCTTTGTAACTTAGTAAAATATTCTTGTGAGGAGCAGGAAGTTTGGAAATACTGCTGTTTAGGTCAGTAAGAATATATTTGTTAGAATTTTCGTGATTAATTTGCTGAAATTTATAATAAAACAGCTTGGCTTTAATGAAGTTATTGTAGTCTCGTTTTTCCTTTGCGGTTTCGAGAATTTCTAAAACGATTTTCGCGGCCGATTCGTTGCGCCCCTGCCGTTCAAGGCTATCTATAAGGTCCCATTTTTCAGCAAAAGTTCCCTGGGCAAAAAATATAAAGGAGTTAAGAAAAAGAACAACAAATAAAAGTTTTTTCATAGAAAGATGATGAGGATTTCACGGGAGGTTATGAAGATACTAAAAACTTGAGAACTTGGTAGGGAAGTTGATGATCTAAACAAGGCTATTATCGTTTGCCATTGCTTAATCTTAAATATTAAAAGTAGCCTCGCCAGGTATAGGCTATGGTTTCGAAAGGCCTTATTTTAAAGGACTTCCACTTAAAATCTTAAATAATGTTGACGAATTGTGAACTTTTATTAGTGGTTTTTTCATTCGCACCTCAAAGGTAATCATTTGATTTTAATTAATACCATTTGAAATACTTACACTCGTCAATTACTGAATTTACCTTAAAAAAATAAAATACTTAAATCCCATTGTTTTGATTATAGCCTAGTATATCTAATAAATTTCGAGATTATTGATTACCTAAACTTATGCAAGGATGATTGATCCTAAAACGTGGTAAAACCGTACTTTTTATACGATAAAACCATAAAGGACTCTAGTTTATAATTGATAGGTTTACGTTTTAAGGTTATTAACTACTTAAAAAATCTCAATCCAATTCTATACTTTATGAAAAAAATTTACTTCACCTTATTATCTATGATTCTTCTGGCTAGCTGTCAGAAAGATGAAATTTCTACTGATTCAATTGAGGAAACTATACGGGAAACTGCTGTTCAAAATGTAACATTTGACGAATTACCTGATAAAATCAGTAAAAATTTTGATGGTAACAATTTTATCAAATATAAATCCGCTCAAAAGAGTATGCTTTTTGGGGCAGCAAAAACCAACATTCCAGCGGTTAGGAACATAAATAAAAATAGCAAAGCCACTTACACCATTGCTTTACATAAATTAAATAATTCAAAATCTGCCAATACACTTTACTTTGATAATTATGTTGCTAAAGAATTAGAGGATGGTAGATTGGAAGAATATGTAATCCGATATTTACCAAATGAGGAATGGTACAATCAGAAAAACAGAGCATTAAGCAATTACACTGGTGAGGTTATATTTTATAATTTGGAAGGAATAAAATTGGGAAAAACAGCTATCTATAATGGGAAAGCAGAAACAATAGATAACGAACATAATAAGGGAGCCTGCGTTATAAGATTTGAAAGGATGATTTGTTCTGGTTTATTTGGGAATATGGATTGCGTTTACGAATACAGGATTAGCTGCTCATCAGGAGCAGCTAATCCACCTAGTGGAGGCGACAATTATTCACCTAACTGGGGTGATGGAGATTCTAGTGGTGACGGAACAGGGGGTGATTCTGTTGGGGATAGTGATTCCGGAGCTCCAGGGAGTGTTAATACAAATCCTATAATAAATGATGAAGGTGACCTTATTACTGTAGAATGCCCACCAGGGGAAGAGCCAAATATATTTGGGGTTTGTGAGAAGATGGAGGAAATAATAAAAATAGACAGAGATAGCTCTTTTTTGAACCTAGATAAAATTAACTGTACTTATGAAAGGTTAATGGAGCAAGATGCAATACCGAATGCTTTAGCTGATTTTTTTGGTGATGCGCGATTTGATGTTACTTTTACTGTGGTTGAAGATTTAAATTGCAACGGAAATACAAATGCTACTGGTTGTAATACACCACTTCCTGATGATGCTTATAGAATAGATATTGATAAGGATTATATTAACGACCCCAATACCCCCACCATCTTCTTGGCACAGACCTTGATCCATGAATCTTTTCACGCTAAATTATTTGCAGAAGTAAAGAAGAATATTGATTCTAACATATCTAATGATATAGATTTTAAAGAGCTTTATAACAAGTACCGTCAACATGAAAACTGGGACCACGAAATGATGGCCGAAGCCTATACCGAAATGATGCAAACTGCCCTTAAAGAAGTACACCCACAATTAAATGATGACCAGTTTATTAATCACGGTAATTCGCTTGATCCGTCTTATTGGAACTGGGACAAATTTTATGAAGTACTTTCATATAGAGGATTACAAAATACCGAATCAGGAATAGTTTATTATTCAAATAATGAAGAGCATATTCGCGATTATACCAATGATTCAGAGGCACTATCAACAAAGAATCCAAACTGTAATGAATAAATTTAGAATAATAATTCTTCTATTTATTTTTTTCAATATTCAATTTATTTTTTCTCAAAAAAAAGAAAATTGTTTAGATACTATAATAATTATTTTTGACGAAAAATTTGAAGAATTTGAAAAAGTAAAATATACTAGTGCTAGTTTTTCAGTTAGTAAAGAAAAGCCTATAAATTCTTTTGAATATACAGTAGAGCAAATGGAAGAAGATACATGGTCCGATAGCAGGTTTAAATTCGCCTATCATATTCAAAGTCAAGAAACCTTAGAGAGATTTAATATAAAACGTCCTATAAAATTAAAAAAACATAAATTATATTTGGATAGGAGACGGGTTTTGGATATAGAATTCTTCCAAACGACTGCTTATAATGAAGTTGCTAAAACGTTTGAAGAAGAAGATAGCTGGCAGCAGGATGTGATGATATTTATCGCAGATGTGGATGAAATGGAAAACGACAGTATTGTGCTCAAGGAAGTAAAGTTTTCAAGACCGGTAAAGCAATAATCCAATCACTTTTAAAATCTTACAGGCACAAATATTAGTTCATGAATCTTTTCACGCAAAATTATTCTCAGAAGTAAAGAAGAATATTGACAATAATATATCTAATGATATAGAGTTCAAAGAGCTTTATAATAAGTACCGCAAACATGAAGATTGGACCCACGAAATGATCCAAACTGCCCTTAAAGAAATACACCCACAATTGAATGATAATGGCTTTTTTGACTGGTATGAAGATAATGCCGATTGGGATTGGGATGAGTTTTATGAGTATATGTCATATCGTGGATTAGATGATACAGAAGCGGGGGATGGGTATTTTGATAATACTGATAATGTATCCTTTTATAAAGAAGGTGCTGAAACTTTTTCTACAGACCTACCTAATTGCAATTAAAATGAAAAAATATATCATTACTTTTTTAATCTCCTGCTGCTCATTTATAAGTTTTTCCCAAAAAAAAGATACTATTGTTATAATTTTTAATGATGAATTCTCTGAAATGGAAAAAACAGATTTTACGGAAGAAGTTCAAGCTGGATCACCAGAAGAAAAGTTAAAAAAATCAATAGCCTATCGAATCAGGCAAATGGAAAAAGATTCGTGGTCTGGGAATAAATTTCACTTCACTCATGCTAATCATCCAAAAGAAGCTTATAAAAAATTTGGTGGCGAACCACCCATTATTCTAAAAAAGCAAAAATCCTTTTTAGAAAACAAAAAAGTCCTAGACATCGAATTCTTCAGGACTACTCCTTATATTAAAGTAGCAAAGACATTTGAGGAAGAGGATAGTTGGGAGGAAGATGTGATGATATTTATGATAGATGTAGATGAAATCAAAAATGATAGTATTACTTTGCGTCAGGTCAGTTTCACCCGACCGGTAAAAGAATGATTTTCGAATGTTGTTTCGCAGTTCTCTTAAATTCGGTAATAAACTGACCTTATGGGGATTTTGAGGTTGTGTATAAAGGATACATGAGGATTGGATCCACGAAATAATGGCCGAGGCCGATACCGAGATGATACAAATTGCTATTAAAGAAAAGAGTAGTGTAGTCATATTTCCTTTCTGCTCTTGAATGTGCGGCCAGGTGTTTAAATTTATAGAATACTCCACCAGGCATCCGAGTAAGCGATTTTGATACGTTTCCCTATGTGCTGGTAGGGCACGCTATAGTAATGCTTGTCTTTACTAAAATAGATGTGGCTGTTCTTGTACACGGTCCCATTGACGTAGGCTTTTATCTCATACCGTTTTAAAGGCATAAGTTTTAATTCCTGTTTTACTACTTCTTCGAATAAAGAACGGCGGGAGTAATCTCTTCCCCGCAAGTACATTTCATTATGTGTTTTTAGAAGTTTGAGTATTGCCTTATTGATTTCTGGCACGCTATGGAAGATCTGGTGGCGTAGCGGTGCAAATACCCTGGTATATATAATCCGTACAGCGTTTTCTACGATGGCCATATCCCTGGGTTTATATATTCTTGTGGGCAGTACTGCGGCCCCATAATATTCCTCAAAATCAGAAAAGGTTTCGTTGACCTTGGAGTCATAACGACTCCCATTGGGTTACCCCCGTCTTACGCAATTCCTTATCAAAATAGGGAGTTTAGTTCTCCAGGGTCAACAATTGAGCGCTCTTTGGCTTTTGATCTGACTTAAAAAGTTTGTGTAACTCTTCTAGGGTCATGGCAGAGACCTCTTAGCTTGTAAACTGGTAACGCTGAAAAAAGGCGATGTATTTAGTAATGGTGTTGCGTGATAAACCCAACCTTGAACTTATCTGGCATTTACTAACACCCTGGCTGTACAACCTAAAAATCTGTTTTACTTTTCGCATATCTATCTGTTTGTTGGCCTTGGTCTTTTTACAAAAAAAAACATTCGTCTCTTACAAATAGAATCAATTTTTTAGTGGCTCACTTTACGCTGGCTAAAATGGTTGAGTTTGTCCCGGCCGAGGTGGTTGGTTCACTTTAATCTGGTCAGGGTGGTACAATATGACCGTTTTTTTTGCAATAAGAGCGGGGGAAATCACTTGCAAAAGAGGCACAGTTTAAGGTACAACAATTCATTTTTTGATCAAGAAGGGAATCTCGTCGCAAAAAGTATAGACCAAAATAATTTTCATTTCCAACCTGAAAATTTTGAATTACAGTCACTAATTATTTTCAAGGTAGTTTTATATGTCACTTCCAAAGAGAAATCTTGCACTTCAAATTTTCCAGAGTCTGTAAATCTTTAATAAATAATAAAAGTTAAACGTGGTCTTACCGCGGAAAAAGCGTGGTTTTATTTTCACTCAAAATGTATAGTGAATTTTAATTTTACGGAATAGATCGAAGAATAGAAAATTTTGTAGACCGCATATTCAGAATATAATAATTTAAAAGCCAAATAAGCAACGTAAATAGAAACTTAAAAGGATTATAAGAACTTTTGCAAGAGCATCCACGAAACTCAAATGATGTAAAACTTATAGAGATTTCTTAATAATTAAATTTTATAAAAATGAAAAAACATTTAAAAAGTAAACTGAAATTAAACAAAGAAACAATTGGCAAATTGCAGCCTGAGGAAATGCAAAATATTAAGGGAGGAAAAGAAGCAGCTCTTACCCTTGCTAACGGATCGGCTTGCACTATTACTTATGATGACACTTGTGGTTCTCATTGCGTTCAAAGTAATGCAGGTCTTTGTAATTAACATCATAAGTTTGATGTATTCTTAACATTAATATTAAGGGAAGCCCAGAAAGGTTTCCCTTTCTGTTTAATTTTTAACCTTGAACTTTCATTTCCCTTATAATTTTGCATTTTCAAAGCTGATTATTGAATTTAGTAAGCAAAGAATTAAATTCCTGAAAGCAGAGGATATATCTTAATTGCTTTGTAAACATCCCTTTCTACAAATTTGATTTTATAAAAATTATAAATATAACACTTAAAAACACTAAGCAGTGATTATTACAGAATCTCAAAAAACAATACATAGTAAGCTTGAAGAAATTAATCAACTTATTAATGAAAATTATTCTGAAATACCAGAAATTGGTGTGTTTACAGGAATCTCTGGTATGGCATTATTTCATTTTTATTATTCCAAATATTCAAACAGTAATAATTATGAAGATATGGGTTTGGAAATATTAATGAAAGGAATCGATAGAATCAATAAGGGAAATATTTTTCCAACCTATTGTACCGGATTAGCAGGTTTTGGTTGGGTAGTAAATCATCTTCAAAAGGAAGGTTTTATGGAAGTTGATAATGATGAACTATTGGAAGGTTTGGATAATTACCTGTTTATTGAAATGACGTCAACTATGAAAGCAGGCCACTACGATTTTTTACACGGAGCTTTGGGATATGGTTTTTATTTTTTAAAACGCTTTAAAAATACTCGATCGGAAAAATTAAAAAAACGATATAAAATTTACTTGTTAGAATTAATTGATTTATTAGAAAAATCATCTAAGAAAGAAGGAGATAAAATTAAATGGTTATCCGTTCTTAACAAAAAAACAGATGAGAAAGTATATAGCTTTGGTTTAGCCCATGGGATACCAAGTATTGTAAATTTCCTTGCCAGACTATATGTTTTTGAAGATTTTAAAACTAAAGTAAATAGTATGCTAATGGGAGGTTTAGAATACATTTTAAGTCATTTTAAAGAGGAACAAAATGCGTCCTCTTCTTTATTTCCCGGTTGGATAAAAGAAGGGGAGAAAATTAGCAGAAAAAGCAGAGTGGCTTGGTGTAATGGCGATTTGGGTGTGGGACTCGCTATTTGGCAAGCTTCAATTAGCCTTGGTGATTCTTTTTTAGCTAGTAGAGCAAATAATATCTTTAAATACTCCACTAACCGAAATTCACCGGGAGATAGCTTGGTTAGGGATGCTGGATTGTGTCATGGATCCTTTGGCAATGCACAAATATTCAATCGGATGTACCAAGAGACTGGAGAAAAGATTTATAAAGATACTGCTGGATTCTGGGTAGATGATGGATTGAAAAAAGCTTTTCATAAAGATGGTTTCGCTGGTTATAAACAGTGGAGGGGACCTGAAGAACCATATCAAGCAAAATTGTCTGTCTTAGAAGGAATAGCCGGCATTGGTTTAAGCATGATTAGCCATCTGTCAGGAGACAATTCATGGGATGAATGTTTACTAATTGGATAACAAAAAAATTCGATAAATGAAAAATATTCCATACGAATGCTTCTCAAACTTTGTTTTAAGAGCTCCTCTTTATTCTTTTGACTTTTTCCAAAAAATAACCTCTTTACAATCGGATTCAAGTAAATATCTTAAGAGTTTATTTGATGAGGCTATGATTAAAGAAGCCATTTTTCTTGCTTCTCCCCCACTTTATGAGGAACTTTTAAAATGGATAAACCATGAAATAAAAGATGGAAAAAAAGAAGAAAAATTGAAGTATTCTTTTTTAAAGTATCTATCCCGTATGTCTTCCAGGTGTACTCCATTCGGTTTGTTTGCCGGATGTTCTGTTGGGGAATTCGGAAATAAAACCAAACTGGAGCTTGAAAATTCAGAAAATCATTCTCGACATACACGTTTGGATATGAATTTCCTCATAGCACTATCACAGGACTTGGCACAGAATCCAAATATAAAAAAACAATTACATTTTTTTCCTAATAACAGTATCTACAACGTGGGAAATAAACTGCGCTATGTTGAATATGAATATATAAATAGTAAAAGATTTCATCGCATTGTTGCAGTTGAAAGGACACCGTATATAACAAAAATTTTACAAGCTGCTAGAACAGGGTTAAGTTTTAAAAATCTTGCGGAATTATTAGTAGACGACGAAATAACTATTCAAGAGGCTAAAACCTTTATAGATGAATTAATAGATAATCAATTGTTAATTAGCGAACTAGAACCTTCGGTTTCTGGTCCGGAATTTTTAGAACAGATTCTTCAAGTATTGTCAAAATTAAATAAAGTTGAAGTCATTTTCGAAAAATTAAAAGAGGTAGACCATGAGTTGAAAAAATTAGATTTAAATATGGGAAATCCCATAATGAGCTATAAAACTATATGTGAAAAATTAGAGGGGTTGCATACAGAATTTGATATAAAATACCTGTTTCAGACCGACTTGATCTTGAATACAATTGAAAATCAATTAGACACTACTGTTGTTGAAAATGTAAAAAAAGGGATGGTACTTTTCAACAAAATAAGCCTCCCTCCCAAAGACACCTTTTTCAATCAATTTAAAGAAGCATTTTCTGAACGGTTTGAAAAAAGAGAAGTATCAATTTCCAAAGCATTGGATATAGAGATGGGGGTAGGATATAAACAAAACCGCAGTTCTACAGAAATAAATCCATTAATTGATGATATAACAGTGCCTTTCAAAAAAGAAGATTCCACTAAAGAGATAAAGTGGTCATCTGTAGATTCTATAATTCAGAAAAAATTGTTTAATGCAATTGCCAACAAAGATTATATTATTAAAATAACAGATGAGGACTTTGAAGATTTTGAAGCAGATTGGAATGATTTACCTGAAACGATGAATGCAATGATTGAAGTTTTAGAAATAAATGATGATGGTAATCAAAAAATAAAGTGTGTTAGCATTGGTGGATCAAGTGCAGCAAATTTATTTGGACGTTTTTGCCACGGTGATGAAAATCTTTATGAATATACTCAAAAAATCATTGATTTTGAATCAAGTACCCAGAAGGATCGACTTCTTGCAGAAATTGTGCATCTACCGGAATCGAGAGTTGGTAACATTTTAATGCGTCCTAAATTTAGAGAATATGAAATTCCATATTTAGCAAAGTCTTTATTAAATATAGATAAGCAGTTGCCAATTGAAGATTTGTACATTTCTATGAAAGATAACAAAAGAGTACGTTTGAGATCTAAAAAACATAACAAAGAAGTTATTCCCAAACTTACTAATGCTCATAATTTTTCATCAAATGCCCTGCCCATCTATCAGTTTTTGTGTGACATGCAGACACAGGGAAAAAGACAAAGTATCGGAATCAATTTAGGACCTTTTATTAATCAGTACGAATTTATACCACGTATTGAATATAGTAATTTAATTATCTCAGAAGCAATTTGGAACATAAACAAATCAGATATAGAACCATTACAAAAGCTAAAAGAAAATGATGAAGAACTAATTACTCAAATGAAAATTTTTAGAAAAAACAAGAGGATCCCAAAATTGGCAATGTTATCCGATGGAGATAATGAATTACTAATCAATTTTGAAAATTTGACATCATTTAAAATGTTGCTAGATACTGTTAAAAATAGGCCCCAATTTAAATTGACTGAATTCTTACATACCAATTCAGGTGTTTTAAAAAATAATAATGGCAAGAAATCTTTTACAAATCAAATTATATTGTCGTTTTACAAAAATGAAATAAATTAAAGATGGATAAGCTAATTAAAAGGAATTTTATTATTGGGGACAGCTGGGTTTATTATAAAATTTATTCTGGTGCAAAAACTTCTGATTCTATATTAGCAGAAATAATCAAACCACTTACTGAAGCCCTACTAAAGGAAAAAATTATTGACAAGTGGTTTTTTATTCGATATTCCGATCCAAAACACCACATTCGTTTGAGGTTTCATTATGAAGACCCTCATAATATAAGCATAATTATTAACCGACTACAGCTTTACATTGAACAATATGTTATGCATGATTTAATTTGGAAGGTGCAAACAGATACTTACAACAGAGAGTTAGAACGCTATGGCTACAAAACCATGGAATTATCAGAAGATTTATTCTTTTACCACAGTCAAATGGTCGTTAATTTTTTAAACTTGACAAAAGGATATGAAGAAGTAGAAGAAGACGTAAGGTGGTTGTTCTCATTACGAGCTGTAGATTCCTTATTGGAAAATTTTGGTTATTCTTCAAATACTAAACTTAATTTATTAGAAAGCCTGAAGGTAGGATTTGGCCGGGAATTTGGAATGGCTCGACCACTTAAAAAACAATTAGACAAAAAGTATCGAGAGAAAAGGGTGAAAATAGAAGATTTTATGGTTGAAACAGTGACTAATGGGGAATATGCTCCGATATTAAAACTCCTGGAAGAAAAAACAAAAAATATTCAGAACATAACAGAGAGAATTTTGGAATATAAGAAAGAAAATGAATTAGAAATTCAGCTAAATGTTCTTTTAGGAAGTTATATACACATGTTAATGAACCGACTGTTCACTTCTCAAAATCGAAAGTATGAGATGGTTTGTTATGATTTTTTATATCGCTATTATAAGTCCATTATAGCGCGAGAGAAATTTAATGCCAAAACCCTCTGAAATTCAAAATGTACTCCTTCTGAATATCCATACTTTTAAAGCCATTTCGGTAGAAGAAGACTGGCCACAATTTTAAAAAATGAGGATTCCTTTTATACTAGTAATTATTTTTTTCATAACCTACCCTTTATTTTCTCAAGAAAATACGATTTTAAGGGGAGAGATTAGGGGTGATACTCTTAAGGATTCTTTTATTCATATTCTTAATATCTCTCAGGAAACCGGTACTATAAGTTCTTTCTCAGGAGAATTTGAGATTGAAGTAAAAAAGAATGACACCCTAGCTTTTTCCTCTATCCAACATAATATTGTGAAAGTTAAAATCTCCAAGAGAATTTTGGATGCAGGTTTTTTGAAAGTTGAAATGTCAGAAAACATTAACCAGTTGGAGGAGGTAATAATCAACAACTATAATTTAACAGGTAATTTACACCAAGATTTGTCCAAGAAAAAACCTTTTAATCAAGCTAACGTTGGTTTTCCTTTATCTTATAGAGAATCTCTCACCCCTATTGAAAGAAGACTAGAATCTGCAAGAGATGGTCTTTTGCTTACTCTATGGAACTCAATTAGCGGCAGGATTAAGAAACTTGAAAAAGCTCGTAAGAATGAAAAATTAGCGATAATGGTTGAGAAAGAAATTGCTATAGTTTCAACCAATTTTTTCACAAAAGATTTACAAATTCCAGAAGACGAAATTTTCCGTTTTGTCTATTTCTGTGCTCGTAACTCCCACTTCAGAGATCTTATTTTCGAAGGAAGACGACTGGAGTTAATTGAATATTATCAAAAAAAAGCACCACAGTTTCTGAACCAGAAACAAAAAATGTAGAAATAAGTTATGACTAATAAGGGAAAAATTGAATACTCTACGGTAAGGCTATAAGGATATTTATTAATTCTGAGAAATATAAAACACCGAAAAAAATTGATTACCTAATACATTTCAATACAACAATCAGTTGAAATAATATAAAATTAAATCTTTAAGTACATCACACTATTCATTATATATAATTTATTATAGACCATCGAGTTTCTTATTAAGAAAAACAAAAGAATTGCCCTATGAAAACATTTTTTTTTCCATTACTGCTAATTGTTTGTAGTTTAAGTTGCGCTGCACAGTCAGTTCAAAAATTCAATCTTGATTTTGAATGCTTAAACCCAGATACTGTTTTTGCAAAGGATTGGCTTCAATGGGGAACTTATCAGGTTAGCATTGATACCCTTACTGTTCGATCGGGAAAATATGCTACACAGATTAATTCGAAAAATTCTGAAGGTGAGTTTGGGAGTGTTGTTTACCAAATATCCGGTAATTACGAGGGTGAGAGGATAAAGCTTGAAGGTTTTATGAAAACCAAGGAAGTAAAAGAAGGTTTTGCAGGGTTACTTTTGCGGGTTGATGGCAGGAATAAAATTTTAGCTGGTGATAACATGCAGGAACGGAATATTTCTGGAACCACGAATTGGACGAAATATATTATCACTTTTCCTTTCCCCAAAAATGCTTCGTCCATATTTTTAGGAGGTATATTAGCTGGACAAGGTAAGGTTTGGTTCGATGATTTTAAATTATTTATTGATGGAAACAACATACAATCTATGCAAGAAAAAGAAAAACCAGTCTTCAAAGCAGACCAAGATGATGAGTTTGATTCCGGATCAAACGTGGAGTTTCCAGCTCTTAATGAGAAATTGGTTGCTGATTTAGAATTATTGGGAAGAATTTGGGGATTCATGAAATACTATCATCCTGAAATTGGAAAAGGTAATTTCAACTGGGATTATGAACTTTTCCGGATGCTTAACCAATACACCCATACTTCTAACAATAAGAAGAGGGATATGATATTACTTGACTGGATCGCCAAATATGGACGAGTAGAAGTATGCAAAAGTTGTAAAGCAAAAGCTTCAAATACCTATCTAAAGCCTGATCTGGATTGGATTCAAAATGCTAACATTAACCAGGAACTGAAAAATCAACTTCTTCATGTTTATCAGAATAGACATCAAGGAGAAAAATATTATTTAGGATTAGGTCCTGCAGAAAACCCTGAATTTCTTAATGAAAATGACTACTCTGATATGCCCTATCCTGATGAAGGCTTTAGATTACTATCACTTTACAGATATTGGAATATGATTCAATATTTCTTTCCATATAAATATATCACCGATAAAAACTGGAATGAAATTTTACCTGAATACATCCCTCAATTCCTTAGTGCAGACAATGAATTGGAATATGAGGCTGTAGTTTTAAAACTTATTGGAGAAGTACAAGATACTCACGCCAATCTCTACGATGGTAATGACAAACTCAATATATGGAAAGGGGAATTTTACCCACCTGTACATGTTCGATTTATAGAAGACAAGTTAGTAGTGACGGACTACTATAATCCAGAATTAAAAGAAAAGACAGGTTTGGAGATAGGTGATGTAATTACTCATATTAATGATAAACCTATTGGAGAAATTATTAAAATGATCAGAAACTACTACCCTGCATCCAATGAGGCTGTACGTATGAGAAACTTATCAGCAGATCTGCTTAGATCTCAGAAAGATCAAATCAATATCAAGTACGATTCAGGGGCAGGCACCAAAGAGAAGATCTTGGACCTTTATAAATTAGAAAATCTCGATTATTATTCGTTGTATCGAAAAAACAGTAAGAAAAGTTACAAGATGCTAGATGAAAACGTAGGGTATATTAATTTAAAATCTATAAAAACAGCTGATACCAAGAGAATAAAAAAAGATTTCAAAAATACAAAAGGAATAATAATAGATATTCGAAATTATCCTTCGGCTTTTGTTCCTTTTTCTTTAGGATCTTATTTTGTTTCTTCTCCAACACAGTTTGCAAAATTCACAAAATTCAATATCAATAATCCAGGGGAATTTACATTTAAGATAGGAGATGAAATACCTCCTTCGGATCAGACATATGAAAAGCCTCTTGTTGTAATCGTTAACGAGATTACTCAAAGCTCTGCGGAGTACACAGCCATGGCATTTAGAGCTGGAAAAAATACTACCGTTATCGGGAGTACTACTGCCGGAGCAGATGGGAATGTATCTCCTATTCTTTTGCCAGGGGGATTGAGAACTTTAATATCGGGGATAGGAGTATACTATCCTGATGGAACTGCAACACAAAGAATCGGTATTGTACCTGATATTGAAGTGAAACCCACTATTGAAGGAATTAGAGCCGGAAGAGATGAATTGATAGAGAAAGCGATTGAAATTATCGAAAGAAAAAACGACAGACATTAAAAAAACTACAAAACGCCAACAACTTTAGATTCTGAAAAGAATTTTAAACATAATGCTTATGATTAGACAGGACTACTTCATAAACTGTTTATAGCAGAGTATATCGAGGTGATTTTGTCAATTTTTGCAATCGATTGTGGTAAAAATCAAGCAGTATCCTTTATAAATTGTTAATTGTTACGTGATTCATATTACTGTGTCCTTCTTGCTCGTATTGGGCTCTTCCAGGTTTTGTAGATTCCTCCATTCAGCTACGATCGGTTGACGCGGGCTTCAAGATCAAAATTTTATCCATTGGCGTTCACCCTTCTTGGGTGCTTGTTCAAATTAGCCTTCGTCCTACTCAATCGCAACAATAATCCTCTATCCATTAGAGATCATAACATTTAATAGTGGGTAAATTCCGGCTGCCGCTGAAATTCGGTGGTCAACATTAATTTTTTTAAAACTCATAGAGTTAAGCCTAAAAACTAAGTGCGGATGGGGAGGTTGGAATTTACAGTACTATCTTACTATGATTTGAGTTGCTGAAATCACATTTTGCGCGATGCATGGTCCCAATAGGCCTTAAGCTAATTATGTTTTAGCACCATTAACATGCAAAAATCTCTTTTTCAAGTCCTTTGATAATATCATCTTCACTGAATTTTCACTTGGAAATTGCTCTACCGGTTTCAAAATTGAAAATTCTACTTTTCATATTAACTAACAATTCTTTTTTTAATGGTTCAATTGAGTAGAACCATTAAAATTATCCCTTTGTTAGGTTTTCAATGTATATGTTAAACGTGGTTTTTCCACAGTAAATACGTGGTTTGACAAAAGGAGTATTTTAAGCTAAATTTTAATTTTAACCTAAGAAAAACCTTCAAAATAGTCAAAGTGAAGTTATATAATTTCTTTTTAGAGAAACCCAATAATTTATAAATCATCACAGATATAAATCAGACTAATTTAAGGAGAATGCGTAAACCGAAAAGCTATAATAGAGTAGGTAAATTTAAATCATTTTATTATGAAAAAAAGAAAACTTAAAGGAAAGTTCAATTTAGAGAAGGAATCCATAAGTAAACTTCAGAGTAGTCAAATAACTGGAGGGAAGGAAGCAGCTGGAACTACTTCTTTTAATGTGTGTTCGAACGGATTTATTTGTTGTGGAAAGGGTACTAGAGGTTCTTTCGTGATAACTGGCTGTCCGTAGTGGAACCAAATTTTGCCTACTACAGAAGTATAGGTATTTATAAATAGATAATAGTTGGATTTTCAGCTATTATCTATTTTCATTAAAAATAGCATTATGTTGAGATCATTGTTTTTGTATTCTGTAGCCTTTCTTTTGGCTATAAATTGTAATTCCCAAAACAAAAATGTAATAAACTGGCTAACACAACACAGCCTAGAAATTAGTAATACAGAGGTGGACTCTGTTATAGATCGTCCAATAAATACCTTTCCTTCCTCTTTTATAAGCGCCAAGATCTACGGTTTGGGAGGCTCCTCGCATCAACATGCCGAATTTAATAAATTGAAATCTTCAATTACTAAATATCTAATCACAAATCACAATTTGAATTTCCTCTTTTTTGAGGAAAGTTATGGTGCTGCTCATGACTTAAACGAATACCTAAATTCGGGCGAAGGAGATTTAAGAAAGTTGGTAAAAGAATTTCGTCAGAAAACCTGGCAGAATAGTGAGGTGCTGGATTTTTTTCAATGGCTCAAGAGTTATAATGAAACTAAAGATGATGCTGACAAGGTTAGCGTATATGGCATAGATCCTATGTTTAATTATAATATAGTGCAAATATTTCGAGATATAACCGACAACAAAAATTTTGAACTTACCAATGAGGAAGAAAAAATTTTAAAAAAATATTCAAAGGAGGTCTTTCAGCCTTATAAAATTAAAAATATAAATCAAGAAATAAAACTTCTAACTGATTTGCAAAAAAGAATTCAGGTTTCAGATCAATTGAATTCTCAAACGGAAGATGCTGTTCTAGCCCTGGAGGCTTTAAAAAGTTATATTTCTTTTATTAATGAACCAAAACAAAGTGTAAGAGATAGGAATATGATGAGTTTAATTGTTTCAAATATGGAGCAAGAAAAGAATTTTAAAAAAGGCTTGGTTTGGTCCCACAACTTACATATCAAAAAAACTTCACTTCCCGATTTAAATGCAAATAAGGCAACCCTCTTTCCCAAAAATACGCCCTCTTTGGGGAAAAGATTAAAAAAGAAATTTAAAAAAGATTATTATTCAGTAGGCTTTGATTTTGGTTTTGGAAAATTAGCCAAGATTGATAAAAATGGAAATAAAGAAACCGGAACCTTATCCCAGCCTCTTCCTAACACATTTTCTGAGGTTTTATTTGAAGTTCCTTTTGATTTTTTCTTTTTTGATTTTCAGCAAGCCTCGAAAAATAAGTCAATGAAAAAATTCATTAAATCCGAAAAAAAATATTTGAACATAGGTGGAGGAGGATTGCTTCCAAAATATGCAAAAAAAGCTCTCGCTAAGGATCCACTTTTCGACTTGTACGACGGGTTAATTTATGTTAGAGAAGTAAGCTTAAATTCCAAAATGCCTTAGTGGTATGGTGGCTTAAGAGCGTTTAATTGAATCCTAAATTAAAAATCAAAAACTTGCTTAAAACATTATCTTTTACCAAACTTCCTAAAGCTGCACTTTTGAATGACCTTCATCAAATAAGTCGAACAGTTTCAGCAGAAACAAAAACAGACTTTGGAACTGGTGGTTTAGTTGGATTAGCAGGTGTCGCAATGTTTCAATTCTATTATTCCAATTTTACAAATAATAATAATTATGCCGATTATGCATTAGAAAACCTGGAAAAGTCTTTGGAAATAATTAATAAGGGGAATGGTATTCCATCCTTTTGCAGTGGAATTGGTGGAATGGGATGGATTCTTAGTCATCTCAAGCAAAAAGGATTTTTAGATACGGATGATAGCTTATTAGCTGATATAGACGAATACGTGTATGAGGCTATGATAAACTATATAAATGAAAGAAATTACGATTTTTTACACGGGGCAATAGGATGTGGTTTTTATTTTCTTAAGCGATACCAAAATTCTAATGATTCTAGGTCGCAGAACAAATACAAAAATTTTCTCACAACATTAATTGAAAATTTGGAATCATCATCCATTGTAATAGATAATCAAGTTTATTGGATGTCGGTAATTGATGAGAGTGGGAAAAGAGGTTATAATTTAGGCTTAGCCCACGGAGTTGCTAGTGTTGTTAATTTTTTATCTCGGTTATATTTAATTAAAGATTTAAGGTTAAAGGTTCAGAAAATGCTTGAAGGCGGTATCAATTATATATTGAGCTATAGAGGTGAAAGTAAATTTTCTTGTTCAAACTTTCCGAGTTATATAGATGAAAATGGAAAAATTTTTTGGAATAGTCGTTTAGCCTGGTGTTATGGGGATCTGGGAATCGGTCTGTCTTTATATCAAGCTGGGAATGCATTGGATGATATTTCTCTCAGGTCGACTTCCCTTGCTATCTTAAATCATGCATCTTTAAGATACGAAGCAGAAGATACTTGCGTAGCTGATGCCGGATTATGCCATGGCTCATTCGGTATAGCCCAAATATTTAACTATATGTATAGGCAAACAGGTCACCTGAATTTTAGAAATGCTTATCATTATTGGGTAAATGATGGGATCAATCAGAAATTACAAAATAATAAAAATATCGGTTATAGAAAAAAGACTACGAACGGGTGGGTCGATGACATCTCAGTTTTAGAGGGAATTTCGGGTATTGGTTTGGCAATTATATCCAGCTTATCAAAAGAAAATATTAGCTGGGACGAATGCTTAATGATTAATTAGAAGTAATGAAGAGTAGATTTAGATATTCCCCATTTCCCAATCATATTATTCGGACACCACTCCTTCCATTATCTTATTACAGTAAAATCACCAATGGAAATAAAGTAGAAAAGCTTAAGTTAAAAAAAGCTTTTGAAGATCCTATAGTGAAAGAAGCTATTTATCTTGCTTCACCGGTATTTTATGAAGAGTTAGAAAAATGGTTTGAGGGTGCAGAAAAGAGTGAAAAGAATGAAAGAAAGCTGGTTTCTTCTTTTCTAAAATACCTAGCTCGAATTTCTTCAAGATGTACACCATTTGGTCTTTTTGCCGGTTGCGCTGTTGGAACTACCGGAGAGACTATAAATTTAAAGATGAACGATGCCATTGATAATCAAAGGCATACCCGTTTGGATATGGACTATTTAATCTCGCTCGCACAAAATCTAGCGGAAAATGAAATTATCAAGCCTCAATTAAAATTTTATACAAATAATAGTATTTACAGAGTCCAAGACAAATACCGTTATGTTGAATTTGAGTATATATTCGAAAAAAGACATCATAAAATTGTTGGAGTAAAATATGCTGAATATTTAGAACTGATATTAATTTCAGCGCAAAATGGTGTCAAGTTTAATGAATTAGCAAATCTTCTAGTGGATGAAGATACCGATTTTCTAGAAGCCAGTGCTGTTATCCAAAATTTAATTGATAATCAGATATTAGTCAGTGAGTTGACACCCATCTTATCAGGTCCAGAATTTATGAGTCAAATTCTAAAAGTATTAAGAGGTTTAGATGGTATCGATGATTTAATTAAAAAGGTAGAAAAGATTGAATTACGGGTCAATAAACTTGACCAATCATTAGGTAATCCTATAGATGCCTATAAAAAGATAATTCAAGAAATCGAAAGCTTAGAGGTTGATTTTAAAATTAAGCATCTTTTTCAAACAGATTTAATTTTAAAACCTCAAAAAAATGTTATTAATAATTCTTTGAAGTATAGGGTCTTAAACGCAATAAGAATTCTGAATATATTAACTCCACCCAGTAGTAATTTTTTTCTAAAACAGTTCAAAGAAAAATTTTATGAGCGCTATGAGGAAAGGAAAATGCCCTTAGCGATGGCATTAGATGTGGAAATGGGTGTGGGTTACAATCAAAATGGGATTTCAGACTTTAACCCACTAATAGACGCTTTAAATTTTGCAAATGGAAATGAAGAAGATCCTGTTGAAATGAAATGGTCGGAAATTGATTCTATAATCCATAAAAAAATACGAAATGCGATCTCCAACCAACAATTCATTGTACAGTTGACAGATGAGGATTTTAAAAATTATCAGGCAAACTGGGATGATTTACCTGAAACTTTTTCTGCAATGATTGAAATTTTAAAGGGAGAAGCTAATGAAAAAGTGAAATTAAAATACATCGGCGGCTCGAGTGCTGCCAACTTAATGGGCCGGTTTTGTCATGGTGATAAAATTATGTTAGACTACGTAAAGAATATTACTAAAGTTGAAAATAGTATAAACGAAGATAAAATCCTGGCGGAAATTGTCCACTTACCGGAGTCAAGAGTGGGTAATATTCTAATGCGACCAAATTTCAGAAACTTTGAAATACCATATCTAGCTCAAGCGAGTGCATCTTTCAAAAATCAAATAAATATTTCGGATTTACAGATTAATGTAAAAAATGGGAGAAAAATAATTTTGACTAGTAAAAAATTTGAAAAAGAAATCAAACCAAAACATACAAATGCACATAATTTTACTTATGACAGTTTGCCAATTTATAATTTTTTATGTGATGTTCAAACAGATCAGCAGAGAGATAACTTAGGAATTCAATTTGGGACATTAGGTAATGAATATGAGTATGTCCCAAGGATAGAATATGAAGGAATCATTTTATCAGAAGCTTTTTGGAATATATCTAAAGAAGAAATAGAAGAACTTTTTGAGGTTAGTAAAAATGATCGGCAATTAGAAATAAAATTAAAAGAATTTTTGGAGGTCAAAAACATTCCAAACTGGGTATTACTTCCTGAAGGGGATAATGAATTATTAATAAATTTTAAAAATTTGACTTCAACCCGCATGTTTTTGGATACAGTCAAAAACAAAAAGCAATTTAAACTTTTGGAATTTTTATATGTCCAAGAAGGAAAGAATGAAAGTATGGAGGATCTGCATACTAATCAAGTTATCCTTTCTTATTATGATTCACACAATTTGAGAATTCATGAGACAAGTTAGTAGTATAATGGGTAGAAGGACATTTTGTATTGGTGAAGAGTGGTTATATTTTAAACTTTATTGTGGTTCCGTTACTGCAGATAAAATTCTTGTTGAAGTTATTCACCCTCTAATTCAAAAATTAATAGACAATAAAATAATAGAACAATGGTTTTTTATTCGTTATCAAGATCCTAATTCACATCTCAGGATTCGATTTTTCTCCTCAGACAAAGAGAAAATTTTCAAAGTTATCTCCATCTTTCAACCAGTTATATCAAAGCTTTTGAAAGAAAATATCATTTGGAAGGTTCAAACTGATACCTACCAAAGAGAAATAGAAAGGTATGGTACACAAACGATAGAAATATCTGAAAGGCTTTTCTTTCTTGATAGCAATTTAATTGTTAATTTTTTAAGTTACATACAGGGAGAAGAAGGGGAGGAAATTAGATGGTTATTTGGGCTGAAAATAATGGATTCGATTTTAACTTCCTTTCAACTAAATAGAAAACAAAAACTTGCATTTGTTGAATTTTTAAGAGATGCATTTGAAGATGAGTATAAAATGAATAAGACTCTTAAAAGACAATTAAACGATCGATATAGAGAAAAAAGGAACTTAATTGAAAATTTTGAGAAAAGTGATGAATTGAGAATTTTAACTCCCTTGATTGCTATATACGAAGAGGGTGTAACTTCCATAGCGGAAGAAATATTAGAATACTATAAAGCTGAGCAACCAGAGGTTACAATTGACTATTTAATTAGTAGTTATATACATATGACAATAAATAGATTATTTAAATCCCAGAACAGACTACACGAGTTTGTAAGTTATTATTTTCTTAGTAAATACTATAAAACTCAGCTTGCTCTTTTAGCAGACTGATCTATTTTAGATAGTTAGTCGTTCTCAACCTAATAGAATGCTAAAAGTTAAAATTTCAGGACATTATATGTCTACTATACGCTACTCTCTTTAAAAAGAAAATTTTACTAGAATTGAAAAAATTCCCCTTTTATAAACAGCCCGATTTCAAAGATTGTGGTCCTACTTGTTTAAAAATAATATCTAAATATTATAATAAGAATATTTCTGTACAAGAATTAAGAGCTTTAAGCGAAACAACAAGGGAAGGGAGTTCTTTACTATCTCTAAGCCAATCAGCTGAAAATATAGGGTTGAGAACTTTAAGTGTTAAGATATCTCTTGAATCCCTCTCAGAGGTAAATTTACCTTGCATACTCCACTGGAACAAAAACCATTTTGTTGTTCTTTATAAAATTAAAAAGGATAAATTTTACATCTCAGATCCGGCCCATGGCCTGCTGAAATATACCAGAAAAGAATTTTTGGAATACTGGATAGGTAAAAATGCAACTGAAGAGACTGAAGAAGGAATAGTTCTGCTTCTAGAAACCAGCCCGAAGTTTTACCAAACGGAGTTTGAGAAAGAAGAGCGCCTGGGATTCAAATTCCTCTCTCATTACATCTTTAAATATAAAAAATTTCTATGGCAACTCGTCATTGGGCTTTTAGCTGGGAGTTTATTGCAGCTTGTAGTGCCATTTTTGACACAAAGTGTGGTGGATGTGGGAATCAGAAACCAAGACATCAATTTTATTTACCTGATACTTATTGCACAACTATTCTTATTCTTGGGACGAACAGGCATAGAGGTTATCCGCAGTTGGATTTTACTGCACTTAAGCACACGTATCAATATCTCCCTAGTTTCAGATTTTTTTATCAAGCTTATGGCGTTGCCTATTTCTTTTTTTGATATTAGGATGACGGGGGATATCTTGCAGCGCATAAATGACCATCGCCGAATTGAAAGAATATTGACTACTTCCTCTCTCAATGTGTTGTTCTCAATGTTCAATTTACTGATATTTGGTTTTGTATTAGCCTATTACAGTTGGCAAATTTTCGCCATCTTTTTTATTGGGAGTTTGCTTTATTTTGGGTGGATTTTCCTATTTTTAAAAAAGAGAAAAGATCTGGATTATAAACGTTTTTCCCAGGTAAGCCAGGAACAAAGCAAAGTTATAGAGCTTATAAACGGAATGCAGGAAATAAAACTGCATAATGCTGAGAAACAAAAACGTTGGGGATGGGAATATATGCAGGCAAGTTTGTTCAAAATTTCTATTGAGAACCTATCACTGGAACAATATCAAAACGTGGGTTCAGGCTTTATCAATGAGCTGAAGAATATTTTAATAACGATTTTATCTGCTTTACTGGTTATTGAAGGTGAAATTACCTTGGGGATGATGCTGGCCATATCTTATATTGTAGGGCAATTAAATTCGCCCATTGCTCAACTTATCGAGTTTATCCGGGAAGTTCAGGATGCAAGGATTTCATTAGACCGATTAGCGGAGATCCATAACAAAAAGGATGAAGAGCAACTAGATGTAGAAAAAACCAATGAAATCCCTCATAATTCAGACTTAGACATTAAGAATATTTCCTTCCGATACACTGGTTCGAGCGAACCGGTTTTGAAAAATCTAGATTTACAAATTCCAGCCAATAAAATAACTGCTATTGTAGGAGTTAGCGGTAGTGGTAAAACCACTTTAATGAAGATGCTTTTAAAATTTTATCCTCCTGATGAGGGAGAGATAAGGATTGGGAACTTTGATTTGGAGAATGTGTACCAAAAAACTTGGCGGAACAAATGTGGGGTGGTAATGCAGGAAGGTTACATTTTTGATGATACCATAGCGCATAATATCGCCGTGGGGGTAGATCATATCGACAAGAAGAAGTTGTCACATGCCGTTGATGTAGCCAACATAAAAACCTTTATAGAAACTCTACCCCTCAACTATAACACAAAAATTGGTTTAGAAGGTATGGGTTTAAGCACAGGTCAAAAACAACGTTTGTTGATAGCAAGGGCAGTATATAAAAACCCGGATTATTTATTTTTTGATGAAGCGACTTCCGCATTGGACGCTAATAATGAAAAAACTATTATGAAAAAGCTAAACACTTTTTTTCTTGATAAAACCGTTGTGGTCATCGCCCATCGACTGAGCACTGTTAAAAACGCTCATCAAATAGTAGTATTGGACAATGGGAAGATATCAGAAATAGGAAACCATAGAGAATTAGTTGCACTAAAAGGACAGTATTTCGACCTGGTAAAAAATCAACTGGAATTAGGACAATAATCATCTTTAATAGAATTCAGTTTCCAACAAGCATATCTTCAAGACTTGAAATATTTTAGCCATATAAATTTGACAAAAGAGAAAATTCCAAATATAAAAGGTTATTACAACCCCCAAGAAAAATAAAAAATATGCCAAACCCAAATTTGGAAAATACCGATTTAAGAAGCGAGGAAGTTCAAGATATCCTCACGCGTGTTCCGCACTGGATGATCCGTTGGGGCAGCCTACTTTTCCTTTTGCTAATTATTATGTTTTTGTTCATTTCTTGGTTTGTCAAATATCCCGATATCGTTAATTCCACTGCTGTTATAACCACTAAAGTCCCACCCCAAAAAGAATTTGCCAAGTTAACTGGTAAATTCGATAGCATATTTGTACGTGATGGACAAAAAGTTTACCCAAACCAAACTTTGGCGGTGATAGAGAACTCCGCAAGTTACCGGGATGTTTATAAACTAAAATCAATTCTGGACACCATTGGATTGAAAAATGATAATTTTGAATTTCCCATAGATGAAGTACCAATACTCCTTTTGGGAGATGTTGAATCTGATTACGCCTTATTTGAAAACAGTTATATGGCATATAAGCTCAACAAGGACTTGAATCCTTATTCAAACGAGGCTTTCGCCAATAAAATTTCCCTAAACGAACTGAATGTCCGTTTAAAAAATTTAAAGCTTCAAGAGGAGATCAATCAAGCCGAGCTTAAGGTTAAAAAAAAAGACTTAGACCGGCACGAAGACCTCTATGAAAAAGGAGTAATATCAGCACAAGAATTCGAGAATAAACAGTTAGAATATCTTAATGCTAAACGCAATTTCAAGAACAATTTAGCCTCTATTTCTCAGTTAAGGGAGTCCATTAGCGATGCTCAAAAAATATCGAAAAGCACAACAATAAAGAGTAAAAGAGAAGAAATGACTTTATTGAAAAAAGTTGTACAAACGTTCCATCAGTTAAAAAATAGCATCAAGAATTGGGAGTTAAGTTATGTACTATCCTCGGAAATTGAAGGAAAAGTATCCTTTCTAAACTATTGGAGCAAAAACCAAACGGTTAACCAGGGAGATCTGGTTTTTACTGTGATACCTAGCCAAAGCTCTTCAATTATCGCAAGGCTAAAAACACCTGCACAAAATTCGGGTAAAATTGAAGTCGGGCAAAAAGTTAACATTAGTCTTCAGAATTATCCCGAAACTGAATTTGGATTTCTGGAAGGGAAAGTTAAAAACATCTCCAATTTCCCGGACAAAAAAGGGTTTTATATTATTGATGTCTCACTTCCACAGGAACTAATCACCAGCTATGGTAAAGAAATAAATTTTAAACAAGAAATGACAGGTATGGCGAATATCATTACCGAAGATCTGAGATTGATGGAACGATTTTTCTACCAGCTTAAAGATGTTTTTAACAGGTAAAAAATTAAAAACCAAAAAGCTAAGAGAAACGGATTTTTATCCTTTCGAACCTAGAAGAAATGGTTCAAGAAATACGGATCATCTCCTAAGAATTAGGAAAATAAGTTTATGTCATAGGTAAAATTAATTCTACTGAATTATGACACGAAAAAATTCCCATCCAAGTTTATAACGATAGTAATCCATGGAGACTTGAAAGCACGGAAAACTTTTAAGGAGCTTGCACAGGAATTCAAAACTAATCCCTCAGCAAATAGTTCTCTGGCTACGCAATTTCTTATAGAGGAGGCCAATACTGTTTTTTCCAAATTCAAAAAAACAAAAAAATCGGAAGCATAAGAAAAGGAAGACCAGCTTCTTAAAGTAATTGAGGAGCTTCAAGTGGTGAATGACTTTATAAACGACTTGCGTTAAATCCTTTAGAGTACTTTCATGATCATTTCCTGCGGCAATATCAGCTATTGCAAATCCATCACAGCCTTCTTTGTAATTAAACCCTTAGAGAAAGCAAACTTAACCTAGATCTTTGCGATTGAAGGGGAGGATTATATATCTATCATCCCTTTTTAGGAGCAAAACTTATGCATATCTAGCTTAGTCTAGACAAATAAAAAACGTTTTGAACTTCTCTATTCTAAAGGGATGGAGCTCCAACAATAATTCGAAATTTAATTCAATAGTAGAAAAGGGTGTTCCCTACAAACACCCTTCTGAATCTATGATGAATTGTTAATTAAATTAGCTAACACTAATAAAGATACTCCAACGCAACTTCATCATAGTACCCGAAATTCCCGCTTTCATTAGCACTAAAACACGCTAACATTAAAGAATTTGAATCATATCCTTCTGGAGTACCAGGGATATATACTGCACCATCTGGATCCGCGGGTTCACCACTCTGTCCACAACTTTGTCTGCTAAACCAATCAGTATGTCTTAGACCAAGGCTGTGTCCAATTTCGTGGGTTATTACATGCTCATTGGTGCTAGTACTATAACTTTCCATTCCAGAGTATATGGTCACCCATTTATAAGGGTCCCCATTGCTTGGAAAACCAGCAATACCTCCTGCTTGTCCATTTGATTCCTGAAAAACTACAATATCATAAGGTGAGTAATTAGTTCCAAAACTTAGGGTGAAATTTAATCCTATACTAAGATCGTTAAAATTTTGAACCGCACGCTGCAATGCAGTTTGCTGTTTGGAAGTTAATCCCTGGCCATAACCGCTTCCTGTAAATCCAATTATATTAATCGTTCTAGGACTACTTACTAAGTTATAGGTACGGTATTGCTTGGTGGTAATATTAGCCGGCTGCATCTCATCTACCTGTTCTTTAGATAATATTATATCACCTTCTATAAGATAAGACTCTTCTGTCTCTCCGTTTAAAATCGTTCTTTCAAAGGTTTCCACTTCGTTGGAGTTGAAGTTTAATGCAGCAATTTTCTCTAAGGTTTCTTTTGAAATTTTATCTTTTTGTTCAATTTCCGCTACACTTTTTGGTGTGGTTTCGCTCACTTCTTCTTTTTGGCAAGAAGTAAGTAGGATTGTTGATCCCAGGATAAATGTAAAAATAGATTTTTTCATAATTTATAATTTAAGATTAAGGGTTGTTCTAAATTAAAGCTATGTTCTAAATATTTGACGTGGTAAATCCGCATAAAAAAAATTCTTAAATCGGAAAAAAATATAACTGTCTGAATTTCAGTGTTTATATAAATTATTGAATCAAAAAATACGTGGTTATACCACGCTGAAATTGTGGAATTACCAAGTCGACCAATCAAGCCCATCTTTTAGATTTGACAAAAAAAGGTTTTGAATTCTTATTTCATATTGAATGATGACAAGACAACAACAAGTAACCTATGTGAAGTATTCAAAGATTTTCCGAATTTTAGGTGTCTAGGTACTACAGAAGACTATGAAGAGGGAATGAATTTAATTCTGAAACACAATCCTGAGGTTGTTTTTGTTAATTTAGATTCAGGTACGGGTGATACTTGGGGGAATGTTTTTTCATATTGCGATGAATTTAATAACTATTCTCAACAGGTACCGTTATTCGTAGCATTATCAAAAAATAAGTCTCAGGCCTATAGGGCTTTGAAAAATAGGTTTTTTGATTATATCCTCAAACCGGGGAAAGAACTAGAAATTCGAAAGACTATACTAAAGCTAATTAGGGGGCAAAAGAAATTCCTGGAAGATACAATATGCTTAAGGTCATATAAGGATTACACTTTGTTACCCCTGGACGAAATTCTTTTTTTACAGGCGGATAATAATGCTACCGACTTTCAACTCGCCAATGGAAAGAAAATTAGCGCTTTTAAAACCCTTAAATCTTTTGAATCCGTACTTCCCTCAAATTTTATTAGAATTCATCATAGCTATATCGTTAATAAAAATTATATCAACAGGATTAATTTCGGCAAGCTTAAATGTTTTCTAAACTACAATACAACTAGTTTACCTTTTTCAAAATCTTACCGGCACAATCTTCAGCCTTTAGAAAATTTATTAGCAGAGAAGGCAATTTCATTCAATTAATCTTTTTTAGAGTTACATTTTTGATCAATTACTCCTAAAAATATACCAGTCCCTCATAGAAATGCCCATTTGGCTAAAACTATCTGGAATAGAGGACTTACAATTAATGATTGAAATACTTTTGTCACGGTTTAAGAAAGAAGCTTCTTAAGAACCAGGTTTGACTGGTTCAATCATGCATGATTAAACACTGAGCCACATAGCGGCCTTCGGGTCGTAATACATTGTTTAATTATAACCCAAAAATCATGAAAACTTTCAAAAACCTTTCAATTTTATCTATTATTGTTTTACTCACATATTCTTGCGAACCTGAAGAGTTGCCAGAAAATACTTCAATGGAAATAGAAGATATTACGGTCGCAACTGGAGATCAGGCTGAAGAAGAAGAAAAGCGGAAAGGTGATTAAATTTCTAAATTAAGACCCTTTAAATAAAAACAAAGGGTCTTAATTTTAATTATTAAGTTTGTAGACATATTTAATGTATTCATTTGAATAAATATTCTGAAATAAATAAGTTTTTTTTACTACTACTGATCATTTGCTACATTTCTTGTAATAATAATTCGGAATCAGAAACCTTTGAATCTAATAAATCTCTGTTACTTTTACAATCTCTTTCTCACGATAGTCTATCCCTTTTAGATAAAAAAAACATTCTAAATAAGATAAGTAATAAAACAAGCTTAATCGATAATGATAGTTTGAAAAATATAATTTTTCTCGAAATCTCGTATCAATATCTTAAGTTGAATGATTCGCTCAACTTTTTGAAAGCCAATAAAGAAGCTAGAAAACTAGCTAAAACTTTAGAAGATTCTGCCAGTATAGCTGCAACGCATTGGGATTTAGGGAGTTATTATAAATCAAAGAATGTGAACGATAGTGCTTATTATCATTATTATAAAGGCCAAAAAATCTACGAACTTACACAAAATGATTTCAACTCTGCCAGGTTATTGTTGAACATGGCGATGGTACAAAAAAATGCTAGAGATTATACTGGTAGTGAGATTACAACTACCGAAGCCATAAAAATTTTCAAGTCAAAAAATAAAAATAAACAGCTATTTAGCGCTTATAACAATCTAGGAATTATTTTCAATGAACTTGAAGAATATGACCGCGCTATTTCTTATCATGAAAAAGCTTTGGAGTATCTAGAAAAAACTGATTTAGTTAGATTTGTACCAATGAATTTGAATAATATAGGTGTAGTATATGAAAACAAAGGTCATTATAAATCTGCAGAGGAGAAATATGGAATGGCATTAAATTACGAAAATTTACGTCACGAGAATCCCAAACTTTATGCTATGGTTTTAGATAATCTAGCTTATGTTAAATATAAAAGTCAAGATACATCACATTTACCCGAAATGTTTTATACTTCATTGAGCATAAGGGATAGTATCAAACATAACGATGGAATATCAATAAACAAGCTCCATTTATCAGAATATTTCCTTAGTAGAAAGGATACCATTAAAGCCTTGAAATACGGCTTTGAAGCTATGGAGGTCTCAAAAAAAATGAACAACAATAGAGATTATTTATCTTCTTTATTGCTTTTGAGCAAAGCTGATCCGATTAATTCATCTGATTATATGTCTATTCATATTAAACTTAATGATAGTCTCCAAAAAGAAGAAAGAGCAATAAGAAATAAGTTTGCGCGGATTCGGTTTGAAACTAATCAATATATTTCTGAGACAGAAAAGTTAAATCAGCGGATATTGAGAATCTCTCTAATTTCATTCGTGGTTTTACTTATCTTAATATTATTGTACCTCATTAAAGACCAGAGGTCAAAAAATAAATTTATAAAAATTAAACAGTATGCCAATCAAGAGATTTATAATTTAATACTTGCACAACAACGCAACTTTGAAGAAGGACGAGAGAAGGAAAAGCAGCATATCTCAAGGGAACTACACGATGGAGTCCTAGGCAAACTTTTTGGAGTTAGACTGAGTTTAGATTCTTTGAATGATGAGGAAGGCCAGGAGGTCCAGGCTAAAAGATATGAGTACATAGAGGAAATTCAGAACATTGCTGAAGAGATCAGGTTAATTTCCCATAGGCTAAATGAGGATTCTCTTATAGAGGTTGATTTTAGCGTGGTTTTAGAGGAATTAATTAAAAAGCAAAATCATAAAATTCACTTGTTCGTAGATAGCTCAGTTAAATGGGAGGAAGTTGGGAATGAGATTAAAATTAATCTTTATAGAATTATTCAGGAAGCACTCAACAATATCCATAAGCATGCTAAAGCGACCGAAACTAAGATTGAATTATACAAAAAAGGAAATATTTTGAAACTCCAGATAAAAGATAACGGTATCGGTTTTAATATAGATCAAGTAAAAAATGGTATTGGACTTAAGAATATGAAAAGAAGAAGTCAAAATATAAATGCATCATTTTTCATGAATTCCAATCTGAAGGGTACTTTAATTGAAGTATTGGTGAATTTAAATAAAGTAAAAGGTTGAAACTGTATGGATAGAGCAAATGATATTAAGATATTATTGGTAGACGATCATCATATGATCTTGGAAGGTTATAAAAATGTATTGTCTAACAAAAATTTTTCTGGCATTAAGCTTTTAATAGACACCGCAGATAACTGCGACATTGCCTGGAATAAAATAAATCAAGAGAATTATCAAATAGTTTTTCTAGATATAAATTTTCCGGTTCAAATAAATAGTAAAATTCTTTCGGGAGAAGATCTTGGTGTGAAAATCAAAAATGAATTTCCTGATATAAAAATTGTTATACTTACCGTACTTGATGATTCTTTTAGATTACATAATATTCTTTCTAATATTAATCCAGATGGTTTTTTATTGAAGGGGGAAACTAACTCAAAGGAATTACTGAGGTGCCTTGAGAAGGTAGTAGATGCACCTCCTTATTATGGTCCTAAAATAGCTAAAATACTTCGTTCCGAAGTGTCTAATAAATCTTCTGTAGATGAAATTGACAGAATTATACTTTACCAGCTCTCACTCGGTACCAAAACTAAAGACCTTACAAAATTCGTTCATCTATCGCTACGGGCGGTAGAGGATAGAAAGAAAAGACTGAAGGAAATTTTTGGAGTTAGTGGTGGAGGGAATAAAGCATTACTGGAAAAGGCCAAGAAAAGTGGCTATATATAATACTCATTCCATCAAACCTTATGAAAATACACAACAGGCTTATGGCTTTTAAAATATCTTCGTAGGAAATAGATTATTTCAATGAGGGTGTAAATTAAACTCTGTCTGAATAGGGTTATTTATTAATTTCATTCAGACAGAATTGTGACAACAAAAGAACAACAAGAATTCGAAAAAAAGGTGCTTGACCAGTTCATGTCAGACAAAAGCCTTTTTGGTTCAGACGGTGCTTTTGCACCGATGCTAAAAAACGTTATCGAGAAAGCCCTTAAAGCAGAGATGGACTCGCATCTTAATAGCGATGAACGCTCCAAGGAGAATAAGCGTAATGGCAAGGGAAATAAAAACTCAAAAGTGGCTTTGGCTCCTCTGATATTTAAACCCCTGAAGACCTTCAAAGCAACTTCCAACCCGAACTGGTTAAAAAGAGAAAGACGATTCTGGCGGATAATCTTTCAGAAAAAATCATCGGTCTTTATGGCCTTGGAATGAGCTACAGGGACATCTCCGCGCATATTACGATACCGATCTTTCCCATACGGTTTTAAGCCAGATCAGATCATTCATGTGATATCAAAGCCTGGCAAAGTCGATTTTTAGAGTCGCTCTACCGCATTGTTTAGCTTGATACGATGCATTATAAAGTTAAAGTAGATGGAAAAATTACCCATAAAGCACTCTATATCATCTTGAGTATTGCAAAAGAAAAAAAAGGAAATACGGGGGATGTACATTTCTGAAAGTAAAGGTGCTAATTTCTAACTACAGGTGCTCACCGATCTTTAGAATCGTGGATTACAGAATATCCTAATTGCCCGTACGGATAATCTCAAAGGCTTTACACAAGCCATCTTGAGCGTTTATCCAAAGGCTCCGGTTCAGCTTTGTATTGTACACCAAATCCGTAATTCATTGAAGTATATCGCCTCGAAGGATCAAAAAGAATTTATGAAAGATCTGAAAAAGGTCTATAGAGCCGTCACTAAAGATGTAGCCGAAGATGGGCTATTGAATATATAAGTGAAATGGGGAAGTAAATTTCCTGTAGTAATTGAAAGCTGGCAGCGTAACTTTGAGCAGCTGTCCCAGTATTTTGAGTACCCAGAACCCACTAGGAAGATTATTTATACCACCAATGCCTAGAGGGCTTCCATCGCCAGATTAGGAAAGTTACCAATGATATGTTGTTGTTTAAACTAGTCTACCTGGCTACAAGAAAAATTGTAAAAAATGGACCGCTCCTTTGCATAATTGGAGCCTTACGATTCAGCAATTTTATATTAAAATTGGAGACCGGATATCGCTGGCCATACACGCCAATTCCTCTGGGGCTAGCCCCAGGGGAATTGAAACATCGGACAGAGTTTAATTTACAGACCCATTTCAATTGACTTTTAAAAGGCTATTCAATATTTGGATAGCCTTTTTCTGTTTTTAAAATCTTCTGAAATATATTTTCAAGGTTAGTTAAAATCATCCATCAACTTTATTCCTACTTTTGAATCCAATAAAATTCATATTGCTATCCACCATTACTTTCAAAGAATCTCATCTAGTTTATAAGCTTTCAGAGACCACTTTTCAAAAATTTATTTTAGTCAAATGGGATATTTCCCGTCATAAATAACGTAACCTTGTAAAATCAATTTATTAGTACGAATTTCCTAACCGAGCAATCTATCCTAAAAATATTGAGAATTCATTTAAAGAGTTGTTGTTACTATTACCAAAAAAAAAGGTGAGATCTCATTTGACCTCACCCTTTTCACTTCACCCAATAAATTATCAGCTTCTAATTCCTCAGCTTTATTTGATTAGCACAAGGAGGTTCATTTTCTTCCTGCTTCATTTTTACCAACTCTGAATTGTTAAAATAAAACTTAGATGATAACACATAAGTGTACTCTCTCACATCCACAACTTCTTTATATTCCAGAATTTCCATTCCATCCTCTTCTAAACTTGACGAAAAAGGCGTACCAAATTTTTCAATAAACTCGGTTTTTGAAATTCCTTTGTGTATGCTATTATCAGAGAACATGCTTTTTCGTGCTCCACAGCTACAAATAAATAAAAGAGCTATAAATAAAAATAGTTTATGACAATTAGGCTTACTTGTAATTAACATTGATTTCTCTTTTTTGCTTAAATTCATTCAGAGGAATTTTCATTTCTCTAACCATTAACGGATCGTTAAGATTTGTTGTTTTTACATTTACATAATCCTCATTAATGGTAGTTCCAATCCACCTTCCTTCAATGTCTACCTCAGTTCCAGTTTCCAACCCTTCACAGGTAGCAATATATTTAATATCGGCTTCATAACTTTTAAGCACAATCTCACATTCAATTCTAGAATAGGGTGGAATTCTTAAAGGAAACGAATGAGAAATAGTTTTAGTACTAGTCTCACTCTCTCCATAACTCCATTCCCGGCCTGTTGTAGTAGAAACATCAATCTGCCCCTCAGCAAAGAAAGGTACCTTAACATTAACTGAAGTCGATACATTTAATGATAACTTAGTGGTCTTATTGAATTCCGAAGATTCCTGTAATTGTTCGGAAACAGTAATAGTTTTAGACTGTTCCAAAGGAGAATCGTTCACATATACAGACGAAATAATTCTATCTGGTAATTGCGCCAATGAAGCTGTATTGTCGTTAATAAATTGCACGTTCTTGATCTTGAAATCCTCTACAGGTATAATTTCAAATTCTTGAGTTAAATTATTATAATATTTACCAAAATCGATAGCATTTCCAGATGATGTGATAACATTGTTATACATATCATAATACGAAGCTCCAGTAGTTATATAATCCTGACTTTCCAACACATATGAATTCTCACTGTTACCATACAATAAATCCCAGCTTGCTCCAAACATTGATCCTGAAGCACTACTTCTGGTATATAAAATCATATCATTAGGACTACTCGAATAACTACCAACACTAATTGGCATGTCTTCCTTTTCAGAATAAATCAGGGCAGGAATTCCTGTGCTGGATGAGAGCACTTTAATGTAAAACTGATGATCCAATCCTTCGTCAAAATAATCCCACTTAAGTTCCTGACCTTTTCCTTGGGTCATTAAAAATCTTTTGCCTGAAGTGTTCCTTTTTACTTTTATATAAACCGGGATGTCTCTAATTTGCATAATCTCATTGTAAACAGCGGAATAATTCGCACTCTTACTTTGTATTTTAGGCAAGGTGTCTCTATCTCCTTCTAAGGGTACAATAACTGGACCAACAAGAGTATCCTGATCAGCTTGCTGAATGAGTTTCTCTTCGTTTTCAGAAACGGGAATTTCTTCTATTTGATTTTCACTACACGATAAAACTAAACTAGTTAATACGATAGCAATCATTAGGCGATAATAAGCTCGTAATTGTAAATTCATTTTACTTTTCTTTTAATTAGATTATAATTTTGTTTTTAAATTGAATAAAGCTTTTAAAGGTATATTTACTTTTCAATTATCTCTTGAGAGTAAATTTTGCGCTTAAAGTTATTATCTCGGTTTTAGACTGGGTAACCAGCTTATAAAAATCGAGATTCTCTCCAATCCCGAGAATTCTTTCAGGTTTTTCTTCATGTTACATAGATTTAAGGTTATTCAAATATCTTCATAATTTTTGTTAATTTTCATTAAAAACCCACACATCAAATGTGGTTAAACCACTAAAATTCATGATATTCATCGTGCCCTTAAAATGTCAAAAAGGAAAAAATTTTGGACAATAGTAATGAGGTAAGTAAAGCTATAATAAAGAAAATAATGAAGAATGAAAGGAAGGTGTTTGAGAAGTACACCAAAAATAAACAATCCATTTCTAGAGAGATAAATCTGTAGGAAACCATTAAAAAGTAGTCAATGCTTATAAAAAACTGAGGTATTATTTTAAAACAGTTTCTTAAGCACTATCTAGTAAATTCTGTAAACAAAAAAAGAATATTTATTTGACGATGAATTTTTAAAGCAGTTTAAAAACGATGACGAGTTCAATGGCTTTTTAAAGCAACTGCAGAAACGTGAAAAAATGCTCGAAGGGGAGAACTGGATGGCCATCTGGGCTATGACAAGAGCCAAAAGCCCGACAATCTCAATACCCGCAATGGTTTTGGCCAAAGCCGATGATTGTTCCTAAGCATGGGATTATGGCCCTGGGTATTGAAAATGTCATCATATCCCTCTATGCCAAAGGAATAAGCAATAGCGATATTGAAGAACAGATCAGGGAAGTTTATAATTTTGAGGTTTTCACTTCTACCATCTCTAGAATTACCGAGAAGGTCACTGAAGATATCGTGGCCTGGCAGAACCCTCCATTATAACCAGTATGTCTTATTTTTGGATGGATGGGATCGACTTCAAAGTACGGGAGAAATCCAAGGTCATATACAAGACAATATACATAGCAGTAGGACTTGGGCTGGGTAAAAATGAATTTGCATCCTTTTGGATGAGTGTCCTTACTCATATAATATCTAGAGGAACTGAAGATATCCGTATCACGGCCAACCACAACCTAAACGGGTTTACCGATACCATCAGGGTCCCTGAGTCCAAAACCCAATCTGTGTGGTACATTAAATACGCAACGCTTGCAGGCACATAGTATGGAAGAACAAAAAAGCATTTACGGCAGATATGAACCATATTTATTATGCACACAATCAGCAAGCTGCTAATGCTGCCATAGATGATTATGTAGAGCTATGGGAAGGCAAAATACTCTTATGCGATTAAGAGCTGGAGGGATAACTAGGAAGACCTTACGATATTTTTTGAGTTTCCCCTGGAGATAATAAAGATCATTTATACCACGAAACTTATCGAGAACCTCCATGGGAAAATCAGTAAGTACACCAAAAATAAACTTTCCTTCCCAACAGATAAGGCGGTGATGAAATCCGTATATTTGGCTACAAGGGAAGTCACTAAAAACTGGTCAATGCCTTTCAGGAACTGTGGCATTATCTTAATTCAGTTCCTTACGGTCTATCAAAAAAGGGGGCAGACTTTAAAATGTCCAACCCCTGTTATTTTAACTTTACTTAATTGACGGAATAGTGTCCCGGCCAAACTTTATTACTAGTCATGCCATATTATAGAATATTCTCCGGTTGCTTCAATTTTATGCAGTTCACCCTCGAATAATTTTTTGTTTCCAGTTCGATTGTTTGTTAATTGAAGAGTATAGGGAATTATTGTTTTTAAATATTCTAAATTTACATCGAATTTTGAGTCTCCCGAGGGTAAAGTCAGAGTCTCTAACTTATCACTAAAACCAGTGGATTCAATTGCCCAGGAAGAGGATAAAATATTCATTTCTTCTTCAAGATATATCTCGCCATTTCCATCTCTAACAGGAATTTGAACCCATAAGGAATCTTGCTTTAGAAATGAAGATAAATTACTTATATCACTTTGAAATCTAGATTTAGTATAAAAATCTGCTCCACCATAAGGGTTAAAAGAAAAATTCTGCGGTTCTACTAACTCAAATGCAAATGAAGTGGTTCTTTTAGTAAAAATAGAATCTTCCACTATTTGATTTAAATCATATTCAATACCCCCAAAACTATAGCCTTGAGATTTTTTTTGAATCACACTGACTTCTGCAATATCTTGACCTGATGAAATCTGTATAACAAAATTAAAAGTATTATCAGTAAGATTTTCCTTTAAATCTAAAACAAGGGAAGATGGATTTTCACGAACTACTGAAAAACCTTTATCCTCCCAGCTTGCTTCGATTTCACCTAATCCTTCCAGCTCCAAAGCTGTATTATTTTTTATGAGATCCCCCTCTAAGGAATAAATATTTCCATTTATCTCTGAACCGCTCTGTTTTCCGATTACGGAAGATATATACCAGTCTTCAGAGTTTAGGCTTATTTCCACCTCTCCACCTTCCCCTTCCATTTCAATCAATTTAACCGAAGTATTGATACCCGAGTAATCATCATCTGTTTCACAGGACATACACAGAATCAAAAAAAATAACCATAAAAATTTCTTCATAATCCTATATTTTAAACTAAGACATTCTTTTTATAATAATGTATAGATCATTTCTTCAAATTCTTTAGGAAGATTTTCTTTACTTACTTTCTTGAAGAAGAGCTTCTACTCCTATTTCCAATCAAGTAAGTGTTTTCCAGATTACCTATTAATAAGTTGAATTCATTTTCGGAAGGGACCATTTTCCAATAAGAGGAAATAAAACCACCAGTTCTGAAATCGTAGGGTAGAATTCTCTAAGAATATTTTCGATTTGAAATTTATAATTTTTTTTGCAAAAGGCAGTCAATAAATACAAGAAACTTTATACCGGACTTATCTACAAATGCATTTAAAAAGGCCGAAACATAATTGCTGCTCTCTCTTAGACAAAAGATTTTTATTAAATGTTTCTTGGAAAGATCATAGTCGCTTTTAAATAAGAGCAAGCAAATGAGTTATGCTGGCCAGCGGAAATACCAGGCAGATCTTTCAATTGAACCCATCTTAGGCTAGCTTTTATAGTCCAAACAATTTAAAACTCAGCGCCTTTTCGAACAAGTAAATAAAAAATGTATTCGTTAAAAATAACCAAAGAATTCAATTATGGAAAACCTCTAAAAAACATCGATTTATAGGTGCCTGTACCACAAAACATAAAATTCATCTCCTTTAAATCGTCGAATTTTTGTCTCTAATAATACTAACGGATTCTTCAAATTCAATTTGAACTTACCTCCCAAAAAGGGTATAAATTTGATTTTTAAATTTTGTAGTTGGATAGTCAATATCACTACAAGTTACCAAGTAAATGATGAATTATTAGTAAGTGTTATGACAAGCTTTGTTCTGTTCCTCCAAGCACACTGTCATACTCCCCCATCATAGTGCAACTTTTACAAGAAATCAATGAGTAAAATAAAGAATAGTGGGCCAAAATTATTAATTATTAAAATATCAATGATAGCTGTACAATACATAAATCATATTTTTCTGGAGATATAGGTAATACCCCATACCTGATTAGATCTGTATATTTGCATATTATGTAAAAAGTATGTTCGAATGTACTTTACTTGCCAATCTTACTCCAGATTTCTTCTTCGGATATATCCTTCAGGGTCCCATTTCCGAAGGAATCTCCTTAATTACTTAGGATTAATTACACTTCAGGCTTAAAATTAAAACCATAAAATTGACTCCTTAAACAGGATGTTTAACAGCATATTCATCCTTATTTCGCACCTTTTTAAGTTTTCTGGCTTTGCCTTAGGACGCTAAAACAACGATTCTGTTAACTGATAACAATTGACTTTGCTTACAAATACTAATTCGCATTTATCTTCGCCATCTTTTTTGCAATTCAAATGCCAATCATTTTTTATTTTTATAAAACTTACCAAAATCTTATGCAATAACCGTAGCTAAACTCAATTCCGTTTGCCACATTGTACTCATTTTGTGAAACTTCATGTCAGCTAGAAATTTCTAAGATACTTTTCGGAACTGAAAGTGGCTATATCAGAATACCATTCTTTCATTTACTTCGCTTCCGGTTGTTTTTCAATTTCACTATTTCCATTTACTTCCCGGCCGTAGCTGTCCCTACCTTTTTTGTAATGCAAAATACCAATATTTAGAACTTAGTCCAGACTGCATAAGCCAGTCGCTTACTCCTTTTTATAAGTCTTCCCTAATTCTAAATATTGAAAATGTATCAGCATCAAAAAAGGTAACAGCAAACGGCTCTATAGGAAGTAAATCAACAAATAAAAATCATGAAATCATTTCAAAACAACATACCCGGAAGCGAAGTAAAAAAATCAAAAAAGGAAAACGCTCCGGATATAATAAGTAAATCAATGTTTAATCAACCTGCAAAGAAAAGCAGGTATCTAAATCTTTTAATTATGAGTAATCTAAGAAACCAAGTGCAGTTAATCGGAAATGTGGGGAATGCCCCGGAAATCAAAAACTTCGAGAGTGGTAAAAAAGTAAGCACTTTTTCATTGGCTACCAATGAATACTACCATAAGGAAGGGGAGAAAATTCAACAAACCGACTGGCACAATGTAGTAGCCTGGGGAAAACAGGCAGAGCTTATCGAGAAATATGTCGATAAAGGAAAAGAAGTCGCTATCCGCGGGAAACTAACTTCCCGATCCTATGAAACCGAGACAGGTGAGAAAAGATATGTAACCGAAATTTTAACAAGTGAAATCTTGTTTTTAGGAGGTAATGAAGCTTCCAGTAATTAAGCTATCAAGAATTTTTAATTCTAAAATTAAAAAAAAGAGGGCGCCAGTCTCCAAAATTGCGCCCTCTGCATTAATAAACATAAAAAATCTAATAATGAAAACCAAAGTTAATGAAATAGCTATAAGCTACAGCGGTAGTCTGAAAGTAAATTTGCTACCCAAAATAACCTGCTCTCAAAGTGCTGCTGATTTGGCCTTTGATCAATGGAATAAAAATACCATTGGCCTGCACGAGTGTTTTAAAATTATACTACTTAACAATTCTAACAGGGTAAAAGGAATTTATGAGCTATCCTGCGGAGGTATTACGGGTACCTTAGTAGATATCCGTATTTTATTTGCCATACTATTAAAAAGCTTAACAACAGCTGTAATCCTGGTGCATAACCATCCCAGCGGAACATTAAGACCCAGCGAACCGGACAAACGACTCACCCAAAAAATTAAAAAAGCAGGGGAACTTTTAGATATTAAAATTTTGGATCATATTATCTTGAATCCCCAAGGGAATTATTATAGCTTCGCCGATGATGGTATCCTATAATACCGTCTAATCTTAGTCTACTTAAAGCCCTTTTTTAAAGGGCTTTTTTATTACCCGCTAATTGTTCAAGGTATAGCATAAAGAATTACCCGGTAAATAGACGGGCTTAATAAATTCCCTACTCTAAAGATTTAAATTCGGGATTATGCGCTGACTCAAAGCCTTCTTTAAAAGCGGCAACATTCTCTTCCCAATCATAAATTGTAGCCAGTACAAACATGCTTAAAATCCCTAATAGATAAAACTTTACATCCCTGGAATTTATTTTCAGATTTCTCATAGTGGATTAACTCTAAAATTTAGCCTTAAATATGAGCATTTGATTAAAAATGAATCCTTAGCAAAATGGTCCCTACCCTTTACCGGCAACCCATATCTTATCAACCCAAAGTATTCAATTAACCTTCTTTTATTGGTATCCCATTTCAGTTGCTTTAATTTTAAAAGCAACCCTAAATATTTAGTAGTAACCGCAGCAGAATCTATTTAGTGCTTTACTAATATGAAAACGTGAAATTTTTTAACTGCAGTTTTATGCAGTTGCCTTAAGTAAGAATAAATCGTCCCGTATGCGGGACGAAAAGGACAGCAAGAGGGTAACACGCGCTGCGATGTTAAGTCCTTTTTTTCGTAGTGATTGCCATTATTTGATATCAATTGAAGTTCAATTTTATGAGCTATTAGGACCTAATGGATTTTTTTTCACGGAAAAAATTTCTAAGCCCAGTAATAGCCACAATTTTTTCACGGAAAAATGAAAAAACAAAGCAAAAATGAATCCTTTAAAAACCTAAGTATTAAAACTTCGGTGGCCAAACGTTTCCGAAAATTTACTAAAGAATTAGGCCTTAGACAATCGGCCAGTCTGGATCTGATGCTGGACTTTTTTGAGACTAACAGGCTCTCTCCTATCCAACATCTAGGCCCCAATATGAAATCCTTGGAACATCACCTGGAGAAAAGAATCAATGCTTCTATTGCTATAGTAAGGGCTATTGAAAGTACTCAAACAAAACCTACCCAGGCCATGCTTGCCGCTCTATTTGAAAGCCTCCCTGAAAAAGCTAAAAAGAAACTCCCTCCCTCTTTTGAACAGGCACTGCAAAATACTCTGGCCCATAAACCTATAACCCCCCAATTGCCGCAGTCTCCACCTGAAATAGAAGATCTTAAGGAGGTCCTTAAAAATATAGAACTGGTGAAACCTACTTTCGGAAATCCTTACCTGAAAGTCAATATGGAATATGATGAGCTAAAATCCCTTAAATATAAATATCATGTATATCACGATTAGCCCACAGAAAATAGGCCCTGCCTTCTCCAGTAGTGTAGCCGATTTTGTAGACTACCTGGAAAAGGAAAATACGGACCGCCTGCCGGAGGCACAGGAATACTTTTTTAATCAAACCCAGGAGAAAATTACACGCGATCAGGTCATCAAAGAGATTGATGGGAATACGGCAAAGCTTAAGACTACCGAACCCCGATACTATTCCCTGACCATTAATCCCTCCCAAAAGGAATTGCAACACATCAAAAATGATCCGGAAAAACTAAAAGCATATACCCGGGAAGTGATGAAGGATTATGCCGCTTCCTTTAACCGGGAAATTAATGGCAGACCCGTTCAGGTTTCCGATATAAAATATTATGCGAAAATGGAATTCTCCCGAACTTTCAAAGAACGTGATAAAGAAGTCCGGGAAAATGCCCCTTATAACAATAAGATAGCGCAGTTAAAGAATGAGCTGCGAAAAGTGCAACGTGGTGAAATTCCCGGCCAGCCTCATAATATTAGAAAAGAAATATTGAGTTTACAAAGGGAAGCTCCTCATAAAATTGAAGGGAAACTCATTGATGAAGGAATGCCTAAACAGGGGAATCAAACCCACCTCCATCTTATTGTTAGCCGAAAAGATCAATCTAATACTGTTAGCCTTTCCCCGGGAAGTAAGTATAAAGCTTCCGAAGTGTCCCTACACGGAAAGATCGTAAAGCGGGGGTTTGATAGGGATCGCTTCTTTGAAAAGGCAGAGAAAACTTTCGACCAAAAATTTAATTATAAGCGGAATTTTGTGGAACAATATAGTGCCAGAAAAACTTACCTGCAATCCCCGCAAAAGTACTATTCCATGATTCTCAAGCTGCCAACCAACGAGCGGAAAGTGGCGATGGGAATACTAAATACTGGAGTTTCTAAAATTCCGGATGCCAGGATCCGGTTTGCCGTAAAACAGTTTCAAAAAGCTATAGAGCTCGGTTTAAAATCGAGTTCTATTGGTTACTAAATCTATAAACATATGATACTCTATTTCCTTATTTCCTATGCTATAATCGCCGGTGGTTTCGCACTACTAAACCGCCTCAAGCAGTTAAGTTTTTTTCAGTGCTTTGGTATTTTAGTCGTTTCTAATTATGCACTGTTTATGGTATATCCCAAGGCAGGCTATATCATTATCATGTGCGCTAGCCTTCCCCTGATATTTATCCTCCTGCTTATTTATGGTTTCGAGTCCAATAAAACCATTGCTTCAAAATACCGTGTAAAATTTGCGCTGGACTCAGGTAGCTTCTCTATCCAAAATCTTAAACGTGGAGTTTCGATAACCGGTGCGGCCGGAAGCGGAAAGACCGAAAGTGTGGTCTATAATTTTTTAAAACATTTGTCCCGAAATAATTTCTGCGGGATTATTCACGACTATAAAAATTTTGAACTCACCGAAATAGCCTATCCCCTTTTCAAAAATTCCAATCTTCCGTTCAAGATTATCTCTTTTGATCCTGTTTACCACAAGGTAAATCCTATTGCTCCACAATACCTTCCCGATGAGGAAAGTGTTAATGAAATCGCCCGGGTACTCATGGAAAATCTGCTCGAACAAAAAGAGCAATATGCCAGTGGTACTACTCGCTTCTTTAATGATGCCGTTGAAGGAATCATATGTGGAATGATCTGGAACCTTAAAACCTATTATCCCAAATTTTGCACTTTGCCACACCTAATTGCACTATACCAGCAAATGAATAATGATCAGCTCATAGAATTTTTAAATTCAGATATTACTTCCAGGGCAATGGCTGATGCCTTTATTAGTGGAATTGAATCAGAAAGGCAGACCGCAGCGGTAAAAAGCACCCTGGCCAATGCCTTTAAAAAGATCACTACACGCAAAATATTCTTTTGCCTCTCAGGTCACGAAATCTCCCTGGATTTAAATAATCCAAAAAATCCGGCTGTGGTTACTATAGTAAATAATCCAAAAAACGAATCGGCTTATTCCCCGGTAATCGCTATGATCCTGCATACCATTATTAAACAGATGAGTGTCAGAGATCGAAATAGTGCCTTCATTTTAATGGAGGAAGCCCCAACCATCCGTCTCCTGCATATGCACCGAATACCGGCTACCTTAAGAAGTTATGACATTGCCACCCTATATATCCTCCAGGATAAAGTGCAAAATGATCTACTCTATGGGGAAAAGGCCAGTAAAGCAATCCTGGCGAACCTTTCCTACCAGTTCTTCGGAAAAGTTAACGATCCGGTAACCGCTGCCTACTATGAGAAATTTTTTGAACTGGTTAAACGCGATACCGTCAGTGTCAGTAAAGGGGAAGGCCTTAACTTTGATACCCGGATAACTAAAACCAAGAGAGAGGTTTCTAAATTACGAGCAGATCTATTCTTTAGGCTAAAACCCGGGGAGTTTGTCGCATATGCCGATGGTAAAGAGAAAAAGGTCCAGTTTAAATATCAAAAGATGAAAAAAGCTCTGCCCGAAAAATTTACCCCACCTGGCAAAAAAGCTATAGAAAGCACCTATTTCAAGATATTTAATGAAGCTTATGAAATTGCCAAAAAGTATAAGAAGTAAAGCTTCTTCACTTATTTATTAGGTTTTCGTTATAAATAGGATATTACATAAAATCAGGGATTCTCCTAAAAAGCTTGCTTTATATTTCATGTGGTTTTACCACATAAAATACGTGGTAAAACCACATAATTCATTATTTCTTTTCAGCTACATTTATCAAAATCAACCATCTTATAAATCCATTGGAACAAACTATAAATATTTGATAAGCAAATCAATAGACGTATATAAAAAATCACTTTATATAGAAAAGAAACTTTAAAGGTCCCAAACAAATTTTATTAACCTAATTCTTTTTAACCATTAACTAAATTCATTCAATTATGAAAAAAAATTTTTTAAAATGTCTATTTTTAGGAGTCCTATCAACAACAATTCTGAGTTCTTGTTCACAGGATGAAATTACAAAAGAAACAGCTCAGGCATCTAGTGAGCAAGTTTTTACACTAAAGGAAATGATAAATAACACGAAAAATCATCCAATTTTGGACGATTCTCAGGCCAAATTATTGGAAGCAATTTCAAAAGAAGTGATTTTATTATCAGAAAACCGAAATTTTAATGAACTGATTTTCTCGCAAACATTAAAACAGGTCAGTGGAGACTACGATGTCGAATTATCAACGATTCAAATTAATTCAAAAACCAGTTCCGAAATATACAGTGATCTAACTAGGTTAAGTGAGCTATCCCTGGAGTATGAAAAACTTAGTAATGGTATAAAGCTAAAGCTTTACTATCCCCGAGCAGCTACCCTGGAAAAACAAATGAATAGTTCGTCCTTTGAGAACAAAGCTCAACTTCAAAACTCAGAAGTCGTTATCATGAATAATTTTAATGCAGATTATTCCTCTCCCGCTTATACCTTAGATGAAAACGAGAATTTAGTTTTTAGTAAAAATGTTACTGAAGATTATGCTAATTACAATAATATATATGTAATTGGTTCTGAATCCATGAGTACCAACAATATAAATTTCGAACTTCCAGATGATCCTTACGCTGGTGGCGGTGGCGGCGGTGGCGGCTCTAATTATGTTTATCGCTCTGCAGGTAGAGCTGAATATGGCGGAAAGATTCAGGTAACAGATATGAATGCCATTGAACACTGGACAGCGGGTAAGTTTGAATTTCGAGTTATCGTGGTTTCGGCTACTGGAACTATAATAAAGGAAAAAGAATTTCCTAAAAGAGCTCGTGATAATTTTAAAGATAAAAAGTGGTACGATTTTAATGACTTTTACTATAATTGGTATCAAAGCAATATTGGTGCATTTACTATCGAAAAATGGATTGAAATTGATGATCCAGTATTCGGATCAGGTGATACTGAAGTAACTATAACAGTTCCTCCAGCTTATGAAGGAGGTCCTACCACAACAATTAAAAGCACTAAACAGAAGGCAGATGATGATTTAGGACAGTCGATTGTTCAGTATCCAGATAGAGTAGGTCAAATGTATGGAATTAGTCATATGAATTTTAAAAGAAAATAATTATAATGGGTGGCTTTGGTCACCCTAAAAATTTAACTATGAGGTTACTTATTGCCCTGTTCCTATTGAACACAAGTTTCTCCTTTGCCCAAGAAAAAACGGAAAATAACCCAGTCAGTATCATTGCCGAATTTGGTCTTAACAAGCATGGTACTGGGGATATGACTGGTTATTCATACGGACTTAGAATTCATAAACCGGTATCAAAGAGATTCGAAATAATTATCTCATTCGAGGCAAACCTAAATGACAATGAGGATCGACCCTTTATTTGGGAAGATCCTAATGGTAATATTTATGATAGCACGCTACATGATGTACTTGCAGGCTTCCAATTAAATGCGGGTATGGGGTTTAATTTTGTTAATTCAGGCAGCAATAAGTTTGGAGTTAACCCTAGTATTTTTGGAAGATATCAAGCAGACTCTTTTTTTAACGAAAAAACAATTGACTATCCAATTTTAACTGGTTTGCCATATCCTATTCGTTATTTGATAAGACATGAACCTGGCAGAACATTCTCTGTAGGAGGAAGTATTCGTTTATATTATCACTATAAAATAAATTCCAATTTTCTTATTGGGATAAACCCTGGATTCCAAACAGACTCGAACGGAGATACTATGCTCTTTTCTACCCTCTCTTTTGGAATAAACATATAATTAACGAACTTTCATTGCCCTGATTTAGAGGCCAAGCATGATAAAATTAGAATAAGCCCCTGGTTACGGGGCTTATCTATTTAAACTTAAACGTTTAAAAAAAATACTATGCGCCTACCCCATACCATAATTAAGCCTATTTAAAAAGACCTCCTATAAAATCTTAATCCGCAATATTACAGTCGGAGGCTTTAGTACTGATTAAGTATTTTTATAAAAGCAGCGAACTCTATGGTCATTTTTGGTCTCTATCTTTCGGTAACGCTGAATAACAAGTTTGTTTGTTGAGACAACAGTTGCGTTCTATATGTAGAAATAACCTTTTACCAAGACCAGGAAACTTCTAAATGCTTATCTCTTTGATAATCCAAGTGCGATGACCAGGGAGGATGAAAACTCCTTAGGATTCTCTTGAAAATACATGTGAACTACACCTCCATCTGTTTGATGACCGGAGAGATCAAATGGTGATTAATACCTCAGGTAATAAGATATTGAGTAGGTTTAATAAGACTAAAATATTCGTTGTTAAACAAATTTAATTTATAACCACCTTCAAAAAATAAAATGGCTTAAAAAAACGTGGTTTTACCACAAATAATACGTGGTTTTTGCGGATCTTTTTAAAAAAGCCTTAGCATACTTTTACCTTATAATTATTGTATTAAGTATTGATAATCGGGTAATAGCCATTGAAGGTGAATTTGCTGATGACGGTGGTGGTGGCGGCTACAGCGGTGGCGGAACATCATACTCCAGACTTCGCTTAAACAAGATTAAAGTAAAACAACATAAAGAAGATTGGCATAATGGTGCTTCTGAATTGCATTTTGCTGGATTTAAATTGAGTAGTTTACCTGTATATTCTGGTGATTGTGGTGATGGTATGTCAGGTTCGGCAAATTGCTACAGCGAACCAGGAAAAAGAATAAAAAAGGTGTCTAGAGGGGATATAGGAGACGAATTTACAGCTAATTATGTTGTTGAAACATATACTAATTCCAATAATTCAAACGATATTATATTTTTCGTGCTTTTTGAAGAAGATAGTTGGCCAGCCACAGTGCAGGGAGAAACCTTTGAATTTCCTAACGGTGAAATAAGAAATGTGTACTACAGATCTTGGCAAGAAAGGTATGATAAAGCCATGCTTTCTATGAATCCAAACAATACTTATGGATTGCCGAGTGCAAGAAATTATTCTAATGAAAACTCTGGAATAAAGTACAATTTAACATTTGGATACTAATTAATAAAAATTACAAGTAAATTTCCCTTAATCAAATTAGGGGAAATTATTTTTAAATCAATCTTTTATGCAAAGAATTTTTATCATCATCTTTTTAAGCTTACCAATTTTCGTTTTCTCCCAATCAAAAGAAACCAGAAAAGGTCAATTATTTTTTAAAGTAGGGACAGAATATAGAATTACACCCTTACCTTACGAACCTTGGGAAATCGACCCCAATATGGGGCTAACCAATATTGATCTTCAAAATTCTGGTCTTGCAGTTAATTACAGTTTAGATTATTTTATAACTAAAAATTTAAGTCTGGGACTCACGAATTCTTTTAGATATGATTTATTGCTATATAATAATGAAATTTCCTTTCAAGACCCTACAGGAAAAGATGGATCCACAAAAGCAGAGAAAACTCTTATAACGGATTTTCATTTTTATTTGGATTACCACTTTCAGATTTTCAAAGAATCTGAAATATTTGTGAGGGTAGGAAAATCCCTTGCGAACAGGGGCACAAATTATAGTACCGTTACTCCTTTTTTTGATCAGGATGGTAATCTGGTTTCTAAAAGTATTGGCCAAGATAACTTCCATTTCCAACCTGAAAATTTTGGGTTAGGATATAAAAAAAACAAAGTGGAGGTGATGGCTGGGGTTTTAACAACAACAGTCACTAATTATTTTCTTTCAAATGAAAGATTGACTATTCCCTATTTAAAGTTGAGCTATAGTTTAGGAAAATTATAATTCAGAATCAGGTATAAATTAAACTGCAACTTAAAAAACTCGGCACATTTAGTGCTGAGTTTTTTATTAGAATTTCTTCCTACTTAATGGTTAATTTAAAAATTGATTTCAATTTATTCTTCCATTCTTTAAGATTTTAAATAAATTAATTGCCGCACAAATTTAATACTCTACCTATTCTGGACGAGAGTTGAACTCCTCTCACTACCTCCGCCCATTCAGTTTTCTATATTTGGGCTAAAGATTACACCAAATGATCATCTCCAGAGAAATTTGTCCAGATCATTGCTCCCCTATATAATAAAAAACGGATAACAATGCAATACTTAATCTGTAATCAAATACCACATTTAATTTATTATTGAAGATTTTGGTTTCTCAATAATTAATAATGTTGGTCGGATGAATTTTTCTAACAATCATCCCAATGTAATCTCGGTTTTAATATTTAGAAAAAACAAAACCAGAAATTTTAGCCCTAATAACATTTACCACGTAAGGTAGTCCCAGGCTTAGTGTGGTTTTACCACATTTGCGACAGTAAACTTGTAATTAGCCATTAAAACACAATACTAAAGCCCGAGGTTTTTAGTAGGTTTGCTTTAAAGGGACCATTTAAATGAAGATCACCAATAAAACTTTACTCCTTATAATGCTTTTTTTTTTGACTACTGAGATTAACGGACAAGCCAACAATACAGAAGCCGCCATATACAACATAAGTGTAGGCTCCGTTTTAAGTGGAATTGGTGCAGTACTTAATAAAGAACCTGGAGAAGAAACTGGAAAAGTTCTATTAAAAGGAATGGCCCAAGGTGCAATTGGAGGTTATTTAGTATACGAAAGCAAAATATTAATTGGCAAAATAGCTAAACAAGAAAAATTAGATTATGGATGGCCTGCTAAGATTGTAAATTCAGCCGGCATTTCAATAATTGAGAATGCTGCCTCCAACAGGAATTTTTGGGATCAATGGAATCTTAATATAGGTTTTAATAGGATAGAATTTCATACTAAAGGCTCCTTTGCAATAAAGTACAAAATTTTGCCTGCGGCCTTTGTACTCAACACCTATTCTGCCATTGGAAATAAATTTGAATTGGAAAGTAGTTTAAAAACAGGAGAATTTATTTTTTCTGGTAATTCTTATTATAATTCAGATGTAACATCATTTACCGGTGTAACTATTGGAACTTCAATCATTATAGAACCAGGTCAATTAAAAAATTATGACCTCATCTCCCATGAATTAATTCATGTTTACCAATATCAAGATTTTAACGTATTCAACACCTATGTCAACAGTCCATTAAAAGCTTTAGAAAGTAACTCCAAATTTTTTAATGAAGCAAATAATTGGCTCCATTACGATTTTAATTTCTTTATAAAAAGACCTTTATATATGGCTGAACATTTTAGGGTAGATACTAGCACAAGGGCAGGGTATAATAAGAATTTTTTCGAACAGGAAGCTAGCTATTATAGTAATTTATGAACATTTTCATCAAAGATATAATAATAAAAGTTATAGTCCCCCTAATAATAGGCTTGCTCATTTATATTTTCTATGGATCTTCAAATATCCATATCAATAAAATCATTCAATTTGATGTAGTTCCTTTTTTTAATCTACCTGGTTGGGCAGTTTTTAACCTACCGGATTTATTATGGACTTTTAGCTGGACCAACCTTATGTTAATCTTATGGGAATTCGATTTAAATTGGAAAGATATGTTATGGTTTAGCACCCCTTTAGTACTATCCATTTTATTTGAATATGCTCAAAAATTCGGTTTCATTGGTGGAACTTTTGATACAAAAGACCTGTTTTACTACATATTTGGATATATAATCGCAATTTTAATAAACCTTAAAAATTTTACTAATGAACAAAAAACTTAAAAAATTATTATCAATCCTTTCTATTGGTATTTTTATTCTCCGTGGCCGCTTAGATCATATCAGAGCGGCTTTTCAAAATTGATAAATTGGATTAATAAAGTCTTCTTTTAGAAGGCTTAATAGTTGACAGGCCTATAATCAGGATCAGTTATTTTTGAAAATACAGCGATAAGACTCACATCCTTCCACACTTCTTCCCCTTCATCATAGAACTTTTGATCCATCTTAGTCTCAAGAGTGTTCGCATCCAAAAATCTAAATGAGGTGTACCTGGGAAATGCTTCAGCATACTCAGGTCTATCTATGTCATTTGGAGCTTCCTGGACCTCAAAAGATACTACCTGATCATCTTTTATAGTCAAATATTTGGCAGTACCTTCAGGACCAAATCTCATGAATAAATATGGTAAATTAGGTCTGTATCCATCAAAAGGCATTCCATTACTCCTTACCCATAATACATCAGCTCCTTGACTAGATGAGTTAATTGATATGTGATGCTCTCCCATCATATTCATATCATTCTCAAACCAGGCTTTATCCAGAGTTCTTTAAAAAAATCATATTCTGCATCCCCATCTTGATTAATATCCAGAGCTACATCTGAAGTGAACGAAACCAATTTGTAATATCCCAAATAAGGGGATACAGGTGGTTCGACATCTTCCTTTGCACATCCAACAATGCCGATCAGGAAAAATACCACAATTACTTTTAATACGCTTCGCATAACTCATTTTTAGAATTCTACCTGAACAGGTCTTTGTTCAAAAGCAACACCTGCTGTTTCAATTTATTTAGGATAAAATTTATTATCACAAGTTTCAAAATTAAGTAATATGTCTTCAAATGACACAACTTCTTCTTCACTCGGAACAATCATAGCATCCAAATTAATCTTGTTTTTTCAGGTTTAATCAAAAAACTTAATTGGATTCGAATTAATTTTAAAGGTTATAGCCAATGGTGAACATAATTTGATAAATTTCACTTTTTAAGTTGACTGACCCAGAGTCAATTTTCTTCCCCACATCAAATAAGTAGGATGCATTCAATCCCAACCTAATTCTATCTATATCACGCACTATACCTATTTCAGTCTTACCACCCATGGAAAACTTTTCCATCTTGTAATAAGGCGAATATACCTCGCTATTAAAGTTTTCATCACTAACCAATAAATCAGCTTTCGGACCGACTCCTACAAATACATGACGGTCCGAATTTGAGAAAATTTTTAGCCTAAAAGTGCTATTCAATTGAATAAAACCCCAGGTTTCTTCTATCTTAGATAACTCACCAGATAAATTTGGATTCTTTTCGGCTCCCCCTATTTTAAGATAGCCCACCTCGCTCGAAATATAAAATTGTTTCCTATTTAAGTAGTCCATGCCTATACTAAAAGCATAACTATTTACTCTTTTTTCAAGAACATCGAATTGGTCAGAATTAAAAGAAGAAAAAGAAATCCCATTATTAACCTTAATCGTCTGGGCAGTAGCATAAGATCCCCCTATAATAATAGCAATTAGAAAAAAAAGATTCTTTAACTCCATTTAATAACTTTTAAATTTCTTTTAAAACTCAATTCCCGTTTAATATTCTAAATAAAAATAATTAAAGGGAAGATTATTTCCAATTTGTTCTGGGAGATACCTGTCAATATATCTTCCATCTAAACTGTTTATAACACGAATGCTGTATGTTGTTATTACTAATGTTTTTTCAGTTGAGCTAGAGGTCGTATATTCATTTATACCTATTTCGAAATTTTGCATATCAGTATAACCTGCCCAATCTTGAAAATTTCCGTCAACATAAATAGTTTTAGGTTCAGCCCGTCCAACCGAATTAAGCGGCAAATCTACTTCTGCCCGGTTCAGATAAACATCACAATAATAATACCCTGTGGCCAATAGTGGTGCATCTGATATTAATATTAAAACTTCATCCTGGATTTTTGTTTGTTCGGACCATACTGTAAAAGGTCCTTCCCAATCTATACTGGATTTTGTACTTAAAAAATCTATACCACTTCCCTTAGCGTCAAGAAAACGTGATTTCTCTCCCTTTTTGATTTTTCTGTAGTCTTTAAAATCCAGATCTATTAAACTGTCTAATTCTGCGAGAGTGAAAAAATCCTCGTTCCTGAGTGTATCGAGACCTCTTTCCTTTTCACTAATTACATCCTCAGCCATTGACATTTGTGGCTCCTCCTTACTGCAGGAAAAGATAGTTAAAACAATCCCGAATAAAATTAATACTTTTTCATAATATTAAATTTTTGTTAATTAAATAAGTTGAAATAAATGTATAAATGAGAACTTAAATTGGTTCTTGTAAAAACCACGTATAGTATTCGGAAAAACCACGTTTAACAATCAATGAAACTACGCAGGCTATGCTGTCTGAAAAAAGCTCATTAGAAACTATGATTTTAAAAATTTATTTTTATCAATTAAAATGCTTAGAAACCTTGAACTATCTATCACAAATCAAAATATAAGTTTATAAAACCTTGCCCCCCGACCTTCATTTACTTCAACCTGAAGTCCTTGGTGTCCTCCTAAACTAAATTTAGGATATACAACGGTAAATTTTTGCACCTCTCCCGACCTTACAACTTTAGGAACTTCTTCCTGGTAAACTGGTTCTAACCGAATTTTTTGAAATGAACTCCTTCTTGCTTTTTTGCCTTGAACTCTAAAAAGGGCTAAATCCCCAATCTCGAAACTGATCCTGGACCCGTTTTTTATTCGGTAAGTTATATACACTTCATCCCGATGATGATGCACTGCTAAAACCTCTATGCGCATCCCTTCTTCCCTTTTAACCGCTAAGCGCTTTTTAGTCTTCGAAGCGAAATAAGCTGATAGTTTCTGATAATATGTTTCCTTTCTATCCCTGACTTCTAGTATTTTTTTAGGAAGCGGTTTAGAATCTGTAACAATGGAATCGTTTAATCTGATCCTATCTTCTTTCTTTATAGGAAAGTAATAATCATTTAGACTATCGCGGTATTTTAAGGTATAGGTATAGATCTCCCCGTCCAGGGTCCTTAAAACTAAATTGCTCTGGTGTCCAGGGGTCCCCTGTAACAAGCCCAGAATATCTGGCTTTGTTTTATCATAGGTAAAAACAAAATACTCCGAACCGGTCACGGCCTGAACAATAGGCTCCGGGCTTATGACTACTGTATTTTGAAATTCATTACAGTAAATAATTCCCGATTGGGCTGTGAGTAGCCCGGGTAGCAATGCCAATAAATAAAATAATACTGTATTTTTCATAATGCCGGTTTTAAGATTAAGTGATGTTGATGTAAAACTTTGACTTTTATATTGCGGTTATCCCGCTGAAAAATTGCTTTTAAACCCCTTACCTGGGGAACACCCGAAATATTGATATCCTGGATAACATCATCCAGTACCTCAGTGGTTACCTGGCTCCTAAAAGAGTTTTCTATATAAATTCCTTCCAGGCCGTCAGAGAGATCATAGGCCACCAATTTCCCTCCCGGAATGGAATTTCCTGTAATTTCAAGTAATAAACGATTGGCTCTAAATCCAGCCCTGGCATAAATAAGGCTATTAGAAGCAAGGCTGTCTTTTCCAATCTTTATGGGGTCAATGATTCTAAGTTCTAATCGCTCGTCCTTTCGAATGACCTGGTCTCCGTTTACACTAACCCGAAAACTTGCAGAGCTATCTTCCGAGGGTATGCTTTTTTGGTCTTTTGAAACAAAGAAAAATTCCAAGTGCCCCTGGCCGGGCATATGATCAGGTGGATTGGTAGCTTTATTGACGATTAAAATACTTGATGTATCTTTTTCCATTACCGGGGATGCTACAGGTTCGAAATAATACTCTTCAGGCTCCGGACCACTCTTTAATATACTATCCATAAGCCTGTTTTTTTCCTCTTCCTCCAGATAAGGATCATAAGGTTCGTATGTCTCGCTGTCCATATCTGGATATAAACTTGGCGGAACGCGATCGCGTTCTTCCCGCAGCTGATCTACAGCCTCCATTCGACTTTGGTATTCCTCAGTTTCCCCACTTAATGCCGGTACATCCGGATTACTAATTTGCTCTTCCGTTGCCTTTTCATTAGTTTCCATCCCCCAAAAGCCGTAAGCCACAATAATGCAGGTTAGTAATACCACTACCCCTATAACAACTGCTTTTTTTCTATCAATTTTCATCAGGTTGTTTTATTAATTGGTTCTCAAAAAAATTAGTGATTAGCAGCCCGTGTGGATTATTCGGAAAACTACGGTTTACCTTTATCAGCTCTCCGCTGGTAACCAATTGGTATTTTTCCGTGGAACTCCCCCGGTTGATCTCAAACCAGGTAGTCACCTCGAATGAATATGGCACTTCCGCCAGGTTCACCGTAGATTCAATTTTTGTTACCCTTTGTACTAGGGAATACTGTAATAAACGATTATAAACCCCATCCGCCTTTTTCTGACGATACACCTGGTCTACGGAACTGTTACCAAGCCATAAGGCTTTTGCGATGTTTTCTTTATAATTACTAGTATTGAGACCATAGAAATATCGGTGGAACTGATCTAAATGGGATTTGACCTCCACCGCTAACTGCTCTTTTTGACTTACCAGTTCCAGAGGAAGCACCCCTCCATCCGGACTAATAGCAAAAGCCTTATTCAAAAAATCCTGCTGTACCTGACGAACCTGATACAGAGAGATCATACTACTGCAAAAAGCCATAAGCAATAAACTAAGTACTATAAACCGGTTGAGTCGCAGCACTTTGTAAATATGGGTATAAGGTGTTTTCATAACTTAAGATTTAAGTGGAAAATATTCGAAACGTGAAACTAATGGCTCTGTGGTAGAGCTTGAATTTTAATAATACGATAAAGGCTACCGAGCCCAACTGGATTACCGGGGCCAGGATACTATCTTCCCCATTACTACCGATCAGACCAGGCCAGAAGTCCGTATTGATCGCCCGGTAGAGTTGATTGATAAATATATTGACCAAAAAGAAAGCAGGCACGATCATATACACCGCCGCATAAAGCTTGAAAAACCGGTAGCCCATTTCCCGAAATTTCTCGAAAACGGATAAACTGATCACCAGCGGAAAAAATACCTGCATCAGGCCCAGGATAAAAAAACGTTCCGCCAGAAATAATGGATAAATAAACAGGTCCATAATCCAGAGAAATAAGCCTAAAATAAAGGCGATCATTTTTAAGGCATAAAACGGGGTCACCAGATATTCAAAGAGCAAACTTAAAGCTTTGCTCCCGGCCTCAAGTAAACCTACATCCCGGTCTATCTCTATATCCTGTAATTGTAAAGGGATAAGAGCAGGCGCAGTGTCCCTAAAATCAGATTCGATGCCTACCAGAATACCATCAAGTACACCCAGGATCTGGTCGGAAAAAATAACCAGCAGCACCACCATAAAATTTTTGATAAGCTCCGAAGGACTCAGTCCCCAGGTATATCCATCTCTGGCAACAGCTCCCTCGTGGTATTTCTTTATAATATTCACCAGAAAAAGAAATACCGCAAGTGCCTTCATTCCAGTAATGGTATACTGAGAGAACTCAGCTTCCTTGATGGTAGTAAATACCGCATCTACATATTCCAGACCCAGATCCATGATTCTTAATATTGGGCTTGTCTCTGGTTAATTTCTTCCTTGATACGCCTGAACTCAATAAGGATCTCGTAACGTTGCTTTTTTAAACCGATCTCCCGGATAACCTCACGGGATCGCATCCGCTGGCTCTCCAGTACTTCCAAACGTTGTGCATCGTCCATATTCAGCATATCACTAGTGAGTAATTGCTGCATAAAATCCAGGTCCTCCAGGGCATTTTCCATAAGGCTGTTAAAGGATTCGCTAATAAGATCCACTTCCTCCGGGCTGATATATGGTGAGGAAATAATGGCTCTCAAATCACTCCTAACGGTTTCGTATAAGCTTTGGTTGTTTTCCACGATCTCCCGGACCGTTCTGAGTTGTTTGATCACTGCATTTACTTTTTCTATACGCTCTTTTTGTTCTTTTAAAAACCGGGCAGTTTTTAAAAGTTCCGAGGTCTGTTTAGCCGATTCGATAAGGGATTGCCCAAGGGCCAAAAAATTGGTATTATCATACACAGGCATCCCCTGGGCCACAATGTGGCCAGATGAAAAAAAGGTAAAGCTCAGAGCTATGATCAAAATTTTAAATTTCTTTCTGTTCATGATTTTTCTGTTTTAGTGGTTAAAAATTCTAAGATGGCTGTTTCCATATTTTTTGTTCTTTCATAAATTTCTAGAATAGCCTGATTCTCCCTTCCATCGGTGAGATAGGCAGCGTAAACCTCCAGAGGAACTTCCAATCGAAAAATATTAGACTCTTTACCAATCTTGATAAAGATCTCGGTATACTTGCGCTTGCCTTTTAAATCATTACGGATGGAATGTAGCTGGTTTAAGTCATGAGCACTTAGATTAAGCCTGCGAACAAGATCCTTATACCCCTTTTCATTATGAAGGCTATAAATAACCTGGGTATTTTCAAGAATACTGGCTGCCGTAGCATTTTCTGGAAGTTGATTTATCGACTGTAAGATGATTCCAATAGCTCCCTCCTGTTTACGAATAGCCTGATAATAGAATTCCACACTTTCCAAAACATTGTCGAACTTAAGCTGCTTGGCAAACTCGTCGAATAGAATAATGCCCCGTTCTCCAGGATTTTTCCAAATCGTACGCTGTACCGCCGATTTGATCAGTTTAAGCATGACCGAAAGAATTTCCCTGTTGTCCCTTACCTCATCAAGTTCAAAGATGATCAGGCGTTTGTCCTCCAATTTATAGGCCTGGTCCTCCCTGGACTCAAATAGGAAACCATACATCCCGCTGCCGACATATTCTGACATAATGTGTAGGAACTGAACAGCATCAAAGTAATCTTTACCAATGCCAAGGCTGGACTCAAAAGTTTCCTGGTTTGTAGCCACAAACCGGTAAAATCCTTCTAATGAATATGGGCCAGATTCCTGCTCATAATAAAAGCGAAGAATCTTTTTTATTGCCACCTGCGCCTCTTTGGCGACCTTGAGTCCCGAAGCATAGAGCTCCATCAAAAAACCACACAGGTCTTCAATCCGCTCCGGGCTCAGGTCATCTGGTTTTGCTATATAAAAAGGATTGATCCCTAAGTTCTTTCCATGCTCATAACGCAGGATGATATGATCCTTCGGGTAGAGTTTTGCGAATTTCGAATAGGATCCACCTAGGTCGATGATAACCAAACGGGTACCTCCTTCAAAAAACTGACGTAAAATGTTATTGGCCAGAAAAGATTTTCCTTCCCCCGTCGGAGCGAAAATGGCAAAATTCCTGGCTTTGATTCGTTTTTTATCACTATCCCAGACATCCTTAAGTACAGGGGTATTAAATAAGCGTTCATTAAAAAGAACACCTTCCCGGTCACTGCGATACCCGGTATTATTGATCCATAAACATAAAGCGTGCTTGAGATCGGTTACATAGATATCCTCATTGGAAAATGCCGGACTATGTCCGAAATAACTATTTAAAAAATACTGGTATAATAAAGACCCGGCAGGTTCATAAGGTTTTATATCCAATTCCTTAAAACCACTTTTGATCCTGGAACTTATTTGACTTAGTTCTTTTTGATCTTTACCGGAAAATAAAATGTTTACCTGTCCCCTTACGATTCGGGACTGCTCGTCTTTACCAATAGTCTCGAGGGTTTCCTCGATCTGTGATAGAAAGATCTTATTCTGAGTACCAAAATTCACACTCTTTAAAAGCTCTTCGCGTTTTTTATTTAAGATGGCAATCCAACGGGAACGCTCATCCAAAAACAACACCTGGTTGACAATATGATCTTCATATAATTCTAAACCAAAATCATCCAAAAATCCTTTATGAAAACTGATCTCATCTGAAGTAAAACGGGAATGTGGTTTGCTGGTTTGTACTCCTTCGCCAAAACAGGATTCGTGATTTATGGCTAGTATCCCAAGCCTTTGGCTACCTATGCGAAGCTCTCCGTCTTTTAATCTTATATCGGTGTCACTGCCTGCACAAAAGCCATTGAAATACTGGTTAGTAATGCTAATGGCCTTTTCTTTTGAAATGGGCTTTAGGCTTATGTTGGCGGTATTATTCAAATAGCCAACAGAATCACTTACCGCTGCCATAAATTGCCGGGTTTCGGCATTCATTTTAGCGGGTAGCTTTTTTGGAACTTTTACAAATGGATTGGCCATCCGGGGACGGGAAAAAGATTTGTGAAATGGCCAGGTAAAAAATATATAGCTTTGATGCTCTAATAATGCTCTGCCCTGAAAATGCTTTTTGGTTGCTTGTGAGAGAAAGGTATCCCCCGCTATTCCCTTTGATTCGAATTCCTTTTTAAGATAGATATCCTGCTTATGGACAACACTACTCGCAGGAAGCGATTTTAGGGCTTGAAACCAATTGCTGTGCAATTTCTCATAAGCTTTTTCTGAAATGGAAAAGATCTCGGGAAGTTCCAGCTCGTAACCCAAAGCAATATTTCCGTTGGCCAGAAAGATCAGGTGTTCCTGCTGGTCAATTATTGGGTAATAATCCTGTAAATTAATATTCATAGTATTTGCTTAATCCTGTTTGTTTATTCGAAATAAGTGATGGAAGCCTTGTGCCTAAATGAGTAATTGAGAAACTGTGTATTCGAAGTAAGGTGATATACAATCCGAAATTCCACACCAAAAGCGCTAACAGTAAAAGGAGCTTAAAAGCGAAAATGATCAGAAGCAGTGATGCGATCACAGAGCTCATCTGGATCGCAAAACTGCTAATAGCCAACCCGAAGATCACTGCATTTCTTCGGATATTACGGTATACCGCGTAGCTTTTCATTAGACTACCATACCTATGAGGTAAGTGAAAATTCCAACTACCGCTCCCGCGATAAGTACAAAAACAAGCACCCTGGTGATGCCTTTTTTAAGGTCTGCATTTTCTCCAAAGAAATGCCCGGCATTAAATAGAAAACCTACCAGGAAAATAACACCCAGGATGATGGGGAACACCGCCCTGATGGTATCCGAAATATCCGCTACGGATTGTTCGATCCCTCCGATCTGTGCGAACATTGGGAGACTGAAAAGGGACAAAAAAAGGCTGGGGTAGAAAGCATTTTTCATAAAGTATAGGTTTTAAGTTCTCCGGAAAACTAAAACTTAACCACATTACAATAATCTGACGCAAAGCACTTTAACCTTAAATTTCTTGATTTTTATATTATTTAAAGTCAGCGTGTTGTAAAATTATTTATTTGTTACCGGGCGTTAACAAAAAGTCTGCCCATAGCAAAGGATGCATACCAGCCTGGGCCACTTCGCTATTTATATCCGGATAACAATACCAGTTATGCGTTCTGCCTGACCAGATGCCCCTACGGTTAAGACCGCAGCTTAAAAGCTCAGCCGAAGGTGTGTTATTATATAAAAGGTATTGTGTTTCTCGGAGATTGATCCCTTTCTGATACGCACCCAGGCTGAAATAAGAGGAGGCCTTTCCGTAATCCCGGTCTGCCTTTAAACAGCCGCTTTTTAGGATATTGCGAATTTCTTTTTTTGACATAAGTTCGGAGAGAGATTCACAAAAAGATGGCCGGCCTAAACTCCCGCAACATATTAAAAGATCGTGGAACATATCCAGTTGCTCTTCCCAGACCTTACTGATAAAGCTCAATTGATTCCTTCTTTTTTGATCAGCTTTCTCCCCTTTCCCTTGCACTGAGAGATTGGTTTGAAGTATCCGAAAAAGCTGGTCTTTTGGATCTCTTAGCCATAGTATTTGTAAGTCGGTATCAAAAAGCGGTTTTCCTTCTGAATCTTCTGTGTTGCAATAACTGCGGCACACAGAAAGACTGTAACCTTTTCTTAATAATACTCCAAAACCTAGACCCTGGGTAGAATTTCCTTCAAAATAGTAGCAATCCCTGTAATTAAAATCAGCCAGGTACTTATCCCGAAAGCTGATCAGGCTGGCACGATCCTCTACCTCTTGCAATAGAAGGACATCAGGGTTAATCTCGCTGATTACCCTGGCTTTATGGGTGACCGATTCTCGTGAAATCATCTGGCTGGTCATTTTGATCCAGCTATGACCGGCCTTTAAATCTTTTTCCAAAGTCCTGGGCGAGGCTACTATTTTTCCGTGTAAAACACCTCCATGGTTTCTAAGCACCAGGTATTTTTGCGGGTGTTCCTTACTAAGTCCCATTAGAAAAGATAATTCTCTAAGCCTTCGATAATCCTCGTTAAGCCTTAAGCCTTTCCGTAATATGGCCTCAAACTCATCCAGCCAGTCGATAAAATTTTTACTGTGCCCGGTTCCAAAAAGTGCCTCATCCCTGAAAAACAGGTTCTGGATATTATAACTTGCTATTCTCATAATTTATTTGCGTTTGTCGGCCGAATTCTTATCAAAATCGACCAGGTTAAATAATTTGCGCATACGGCTACGTACCCGGTTGCCATAGCGCTCCTCCAATTCCTCGGCAATGAGGTTGGTACTTGCGTGGGTCCTGACATTATGATTTAGGAAAAGCTCATACCTGGAGAGCAAAATTTCTCCAATTACATTACATTCCTGCCCATAATATCTTCCCATAGGTTCCACCCCCAGATCATCCATACACAGGTACCCGGAATTCCCATAGTCTTCAATGGTCTTATATCCCAAATGATTGAAGGAGAAAACGATATTCCGACTGGGGATAACCTGATAAGCCTTTTGATGCGGAACCAGGTGACGGAGCAATTTCAAAATACTGGTCTTTCCACATCCCACCGGGCCGCTGATAAGCAAACCCTTCTTTGGATCCATTTGAAACTTCTCACATTGTTCTATATCAGCGATGATATAATTGCAGAGCTTAAAGAGCAAAGCTTCATCCTCTGGGTAAATCTTAAATTCCCTGAATAAAAGCTTCCCCTTGATCTCCAAATACTCCAACATTTTCTGGAAATCGTAACAGACTTTTTTGCCTTTAATTTTTCCGATGTGATAGCTTACGCCTCCTTCAATAATTTCACAAGGGTTGACCATAATCTTTGTTTTTTGTGGTTTTTAAATAATCAGGAGCTTCTTTACGACTATTTTTTTTGAACTCCTCGGCCTTAAGAACCCAACTATGAGCAAGGGATTTCCAATTTTGCACCGGAATATTTCCGCCAACCTTCCATCCACTGGCCTCGTAGTGATGATAAAATTTTAAGGCTTCTTGAACGGACCATTTTTGTTCTTTAAAAAAATAAACTACTTCATCTGCGTGAGGCCTACCTCTGGTATGTTTAGTTTCTTTAATAGGTTTACTATTGTTTGTTTCATATACCAGCGCTTGTTCATTACTGGTATCAGACTTATCCCCGACTTGTCCATCACTGGATTCAAACTCATTTACCGGTTGTTTATCACTGGTTTCCAGCTCATCCATTACTTGTTTACGACTACTCCAAAAAATGGACATCATAACCTGGCTGCCCTTTAAGGGGTTTTTTGAAGGGAGATATGTGATGTAATTCCACTTGCTGAGTTCCCTGATACAACGATGGTAGGTCGTTAAAGAACCCACCTTGGAGGCCTGCATAATTTCCTCTCGTTGTACGAAAAACTGTTTTCTGAAGCGGAACAGGTTCCAATACTGAAAAAGTGCATAATAGATACAGATATGAGTTGAGTTCAACCGATCATCAGTCTTGAACTTTTCGGTCACCTCAGTGAGCATTCGGATGTAATTCATAGCGCTACGAATTATTTATTCATCTTTCGCTCCTCCATAACTTTGGCGATCTTATCAGATTCATAGAAAATCAACCCGCCGATTTTGCTATAAGGCAGGGTTCCGTTCTCCCGGAGATTATGAAGTGTACCTGGGCTGATCTTTAGCATTTTTATAACCTCACTAGATTTAAAATACTTTTTTGGAGGTGCTTTGGAATGTTGCTTTAACAAATCCCTGATCTCACCCAGCAATTCCTTTTTGAATTTTGCCAGGTCTTCGGTGGTAATAATACTTGTTGGCATGGTAATTACGTTTTTTGTAAAGTCCCCATCCCAGGAAAGTTTTAAAGGATGAGGACCTACTGGTTTAACTTCGTAAGTACAAAGTTGGGTGTCTTTTCAGGGGTAATTTCACAAGGGAAGACGTAGTTACGAGAAAAATTAACATTCCGGGAGAAAGGAATCATTTGTGACCATTTCAGCTATTTTGACTGAATAGAACAACCTATAAAATGAATTCACAGAAAGCTACCACATTGGAAAGACTAAATTTTAAGGCTTCGTAAGGTCTATCGTAATTACGAAAAAAATTAAGTGTTGGTGACAGCGATATTTTTGATACCGAAAGACATAAGTACCACAAGTCAGAATTTAAATTGCCTACAAAAATCCCCTGACTAGTTGGCTGAACTAAACAGGGGAATAATTAACCTCAACTATTGAGGTATATGGGAAACAGACATGGAAGCTGATAGATTATTCGGCTCGAATCAATTTAAGGGTTTTCTTCATTTGTGTGTCTTCCTGATTTAGAAAATCTTCGTAAGACTGCGGAATAGTCAGATCGGGAATGATGCCCCGATCATAAATTTGATTCTCCTTTTTAATCACATCCTGCTCTAAATTAACCACGGAAAAGAAAATCCCTAAACGTGATTTAGGTAAAATATAACCCAAAGGAGAATGTCCGTTATGTCCATAGTAGCCTCCCATCGCTTCTTCTCCAATAGTGATGGAATTCTCCTGCCCGGCAAGCATCGCTGCAAATAAACTTCCTGCAGAGGCCAGCCTGGGACTAATTAATAAATAAATATTACCCTTAAATGCCATTTCGTTAGGATATCTTAGCTTATGGTCTTCACTGGTACTATTTTGATAATATTTCCCTTCAATTTCATCCGGAAAGTCTTCTTGAAAAGCTCGATTATATTTCCCCACACCTAAAGGCCTTAATATTCTGGGAATAGTTGTATAAGCATAGCGCAAAAAAGGAATTCGCTTAAAACTTATCCAGGCCTGGGTGTTTTCTTGAAAGGTCCGTTGTGTTAAGTAGGAATAAGTCACCAAATCGTTTGGATCCGTCCCGCCTCCATTATAACGTACATCAACAACGAGATCTTTTATATCTTTCTTTTGGATTGTAGTAAAAACACTATCAAGAAAAGCCAGATATCGTTTATGTTCCGGGGCATTTTTATTACCCATAGAAAAACTATTTATCGTAAGGATGCCTATTGAATCCTTGGTCATCTCAAAAGTGTAAATTTCATCTTCTTCCCAATCCTTATAGTTAACTTCATCAAAAGTTTTAGAGTACCGGTTCTCGACATTTTTATAGTACTGGCTATATCCCACACTGGCTACTTTGACGGTTTTTACTTCTTCACTATTAAAAGTTTTGTATTCCACCTCAAACTCATTTACCAGTCCAAAATTAATTCTGTAATATTTACTGAAATTATAATTTATTCCAATCCGTTTTCCAGTGATATTGGTTCCATCGGTTGTATAATATTTATAGAGGCTTTCGATTACTTCATCAATGGGGCGCCTATTGATACTAATAAGCTCTGCTCCGAGAGGAATTACAGTTTCCTTTTGGTTTATTCGCCATTTGCCATCTACCCATTTCACAGGGATAGGGAAATAGCCGTTTTTTTCTTTCTTTAAACCATTTCTATATTTATCCGGTAAAACGGTATTATTATGCAAACTTCCTTCAAAATCCGTTAATGTACTGATCAGACTATAAAACTCTCGGTAGGTATCAATATTTTTGAGCTCTTCTTGCGCCCAGTCATAGATACTATCAATTTCTTTTTTAGAACGATATTTATAAAGACCGGAGTTAGCCTCTATTCTTATATTCTTAAATATTTCCAGGTCTTTGGCCATCTTCCTTTGCGAAAAAGCCTCATCAATAGATTGGGCAAAATTGGTTTGCGATATAAGAAAAATAATGGCCAGGTAAATTGCTCTTTTCATTTTGGGTTCGGATTATATTTCGATCAAAAGTAAACCCGGAAAACAACAAGTACTTGTACAATATTGACTTTTAATTCCTATTGATCATTTTTCTCTGGTATATGCTAGGAGATATTCCCACGTAACGCTTGAAGGTTTTTGAAAAATGTGCTATATCGGTAAAATTATATTGATAGGCCAGTTCTGAAAGATTGGTGGAAGGTGCAATACGGTTTTTACTGGAGAATATCTTTCGCATTATGATATAGTTCATCGGAGACATGCCGGTAAATAGCTTGAATTTTTTGATAAAACCATACTTATTGGTATTAGCTATTCGAGATAGCTCCTCAAGCTCAAATTTTTCCAAAATATTGTGTTCTATATGCGCATCCAACTCATGAAATTCTTCAAAATCTACGGTTTTATAGCCTTCATGTTTTTGTTGAGAATAAGGCTTTATCGTGGTAATAAACTGACCTAGGAATCTATGAATGTCATTTTGAATTTTTCCATCGAGCGCATTTTTGAGCACCAAAAATTGCTGAATAGCATTAATATCCTGAATTGTTCTGTTACTAAACATTATATCTTCCCTAGCATAAAACTTCATAAGTGCTGCAGGGATGTATATGGTATCAAAACTTGTAAGCACATCTTTATCTACTAATGGATTCGAGTGTACTTCAAAAGGATTAGTAATAGAAATACTCCCGGACTCACTATATAAATCCTGTGCCTCGAATTCTATTTTTTCTACTCCACTAAAAATTAAAGAAATACAAAACGTTTCGTGAAAGTGCCTGGGAAAGGAGGTGGTTTGATTTTTTATGGAAATATATTCTAGGTCATCAAACATGATTAAAATAATCTATTCATTTTATGAGAATTCTACCTTGCGCTTCAGAACGGTTTTCTGAAGTCTGGACTAAACTAAAGAAATTTTATATTGAAATGATCAAGGATATCATATTTTTAGCCATTTTATGCAAGGGTTCTAATTCTCAAAAATAAAAACCTTCCATATTACAATAATATAGAAGGCTTTCTTGATGCTCTAAGATTTATCCCTTACGCATATAAATATTTCCTGAAATAGTTTCAAGTTTCGTTCTTTTGCCGCCATTGTTCACGGTACCTTTTACCCTACTGGCCACCGATTTTTCATTGCGGTTATCTAAGGAAGTGATATCAAGATCGGAATAGATCGTACCGGTAAGGGTTTTGGCATCAATTTCTGCCTTATTCAAAGTGACATCCAGGTTGCCGCTGATTGTTTTGAGCATTAGTTCGCCATTGTATTTTTGTAACTCGACATTGCCGGCTATTAAATCGGTTTCCAATTTTCCAGAAAAACTATCCGACAATACATTGCCGGTAATGCTTTTCACCTTCAGCTTACAATTCTTGGGAACATAAACCACATAACTGATTTCGGTTTTCCTATTGCAGTTATTAATAACGGTATTATTCCTTTGTTCGAAGTAATCTCCAAAATCAGAATATATCCTAATTTCTCCTGAAGACGCTTCAGACTTTAAACTATAGGCATCGTTTCCCTCTCCATTGTCCACAAGAACACTGGCATCTATTTTCACTTCCTGTTTATTCCATTGTATGACTTTGATATCGCCTGCAAATTTGAAATTAAAGCTGATTTGCTGATCTCCGGAAATTTTGAAATTCTCTTCTACATTTCGCTGAGCATAAGTAGCTGAAACAAATAGCACTATAAAATTTAATAAGATTAGATTTTTCATAATTGTCGTTTTTTGATTGATGAATGATTGTTATTTTTTTCTTAAATAAATATTGCCGATAGTGGCTTTTAAGGCTATTTTGACCCCACCACTATTAATGTTCCCTGAAATAGATTTATTTCCACCAATGGCCTTGAGCCCGTCCTCCCTGGGCCCAACAAGGTCAAAGTTTGAGTATACCGAGCCCATTGTAGAGCTAAGCGCTACTGAGGCTTTCGTGTTTGTAGGAAGACTAACATCGATCATTCCGGTAGAGGAGCTCATAGAGATTGGCGCAGTCTGGTTCACACTATTAAAAATAGCATCGATATTTCCCGCAGTACTGTGAGCGGTTACCGGGCCGGTTACATTATTTAATTTAATGTATCCCACATTCGTGTTTATCTCAAGCTCATTAGTTAAGCCTTCAACACTGGCATTGCCCAAATTGCCGCAATTAATTTTTAAAGAAACCGAAACCGGTACGGTGATGGTAAGACCCTTTCGCTTATAAAAAGATTTCAAATCAGTTAAACGTAAAACCTCACCATCCTGTTCCAGGTACATTCCGGTTCCCGTATTGTCTTCTCCCCCGGCATAGATGGGCGTAAGACCTTTTGCTCTTTCGTCAGTTATTTCATTGGTTCCTTCCCAACCTGTTACAGGTTCTTCTTCCTTCCCACAATTGTTGCAACCTTCTCTTATAATGATCTCATTAGAAGTTCCCTTTTTTAGGTAAACTGAAGTACCTGTTTCAATTTCAATTCTGGAAATTCCACTCAAGGATTTTTTAAATTCCTTTTGGGCACTGGCCAATATACCTATGAGCATAAATGCCAGGCATAAAATACTTGTTCGTTTCATTGTTTTTGATTTTGATTGATTATAAAATTTGTGCAAGCCCTTCATTAACCTGGAGCTTTACATAGTCCGGAACTTCAGGTTTATTTAAAAGTTTTTTCATAGGAGTAACAGAACGCTCTTCCTTAACGTAAGCAAGGAACTGAATGACCGCTATCTGCACGTCTGGATTTTCTTCTGTCTCAAGGGCCTTTATAAATGCATCTTTTACTAGGCGGTTTTCCTGGAACCGAGATAAGGAAGCGGCAGCCGCCAGTCTTACGTTTACGTTATCATCATTGTGTAAACGTCCAATAATGGCTTCCAATACTTTATTCTCAGGCATACGTATTTCTTCAGAATAATTGACGGCTTGAATTCGTTTGCTGGCAGAGCGGTTATCCATCATAGCCAAAGTCATATCCGTTTTTAATTCCTGCGATTGCTGCGTAAGTTGGGCAATTTGCAGTTGAGCGTCTCGTGTACCTCGATGTTCTCCATACAGATATCCGCAAAGTACCAACAAAACAGACGCGGCGATTTGAAAGGCGGTTTTCCAGAAAAGGGGTTGTACTTTCGAGGAATCACTCTTTACCAAACCTTGTTTTTCCTGCTCCAACATTTTTTCAAAGGATTGCTTATGTCCTCTTCCTGGACTTTCCAGTTGGACCGTACCCATCGTCGCCAGTAGCTTTTTGCTTTCATCTAGTTCTTTTCTACAGCCGGTACATTGGGCCAAATGTTTTTCAAATTCACCGGTTTCCTTCTCTGAAAGTTGCCCTTCCAAATATTCAAATATTCTGACTTCTATTTCTTTACATTTCATATCTCAACAGATTCAAAAAATAATTTCTTTAATTTTTTTAATGCGCGGTGGGCTTTAACCTTTACCGCGTTTTCCGTACTTCCCAATAGTTCTGCAATTTGCAGGTAACGCATTTCCTGAAAACGGCTAAGCACTAATATTTCACGCTCTTCCGGTGATAATTTTAGCATTACCAAATTCAGTTTTTGGATATCACCACCAGCTTCGGTTTCCGCCATGACTTCCGGAATGTTCTCGAACCTTTCATTACTATACGTTTGCTTTTGCTCTCTAAAATAATCAGCACTTAGGTTCCGGGCTATCCTGAAAATCCAGGAATCAAACTTTCCACCTTTATAAGATTTCCGGTATTTAATGGCCTTATAAAATGTAGTCTGCATCAAATCTTCACTAGCATCCTTATCCCGGATCATCTGCATAAAAAAATTGTAGATCCACTGGTAATATCGCTCATAAAGAAACCGCATGCAGTCCAGGTTATCGTCTGAAACCTTGCTCATCAATTCTTCGTCGGTTAGTTTTTCCAAGTTGTTGATGGTGTTTATTATGAAGACCTAATAATTTTAAAAAGGTTTCATAAAATTCACTGAATTAATCCCTTCCAGAAAAATTTAAAAGCATGAAAAACATACATGTCTTATTTTCAGGTGATTAAAAGCGAATAAGAAAAATAAAATTTAAAGATAAAAGCTGGTGAAAGGTCTATTCTATATAGAAAGTGATAACTGTCGCGTGCTTTAAGAAGGTGTTCTATTTATCTAGTTCTAGGAAATAAAAGCTTACTTTTCGTCATCTTCACGCATTCTGTTTTCCAATTTCAGAATAAGTTGATGTAAGTATTTTGCTTTATCCTTACGTGATTTGAGCTCGTAATACGTTTTGTATTTGTTGTCCAGGCTAATATTAAAAATATCCTCAAAGGCTGAAATAATAGTGCTTATATCCGCCGTGCCGTTATTTAGTATTCCATCGGCGTGCAAAGCATAGATAATTTCCACCAAAGATGCTTTAGATCCCGTCCATTTAAGCAACTTTGGTTTTCGCTCCAGAAAAAGAGCCTTATTTCCGGGTTGTAGTTTTTGCAATTTCTCTCTTATGTAATGTATAAACTTATACATGGCCTGGATCATCGCCCATAGCATATCGTGCGATGTTGAGAATTCAGGGTACTGGTAGTAATTTATGGTCGGTGCAAAAGGGAAATTATCCAATTTATTGCGCGTAAAAAACTCAGGATCCATATACCTACGCGCCTGCTCCATATAATTTGCGAAGTCTTTATTTTTAGAGAAAAATTTATTGATCTTTTTAGCCTCCTTTTCCAGAAACCGGATCTTAGGTTGCGTACCTAATTTTGGAATGCTCAACTCGCACCTCCTGATTTCCGTAAAATAAATCAGGTAGCTCATTGGGATGGGTTTGATGTTCCTGAAAAAATTGATCTCTTCCGCAGGATCCTCGAAATCTTCCTTTTCCACCAGACGCTGAAGTTTAGAGAGGGTATTATTAGAAAGTCGGATTCCTAATTCGGCCTTTTTAAGAGCATCCTCCTGCGAATTGATGATCCGTTCTACCTCATCCGTAAAAGTTGACATCGTTTTCTCAAACATAACGTTGGTATTAAAAGAAAGCAAATAATGCCTTTGTTGGGCTAGTTTCAATATGAATTTTTTAGGGTATTAAGAAATAGGAATATAGTCGTACAGAGCGCTAGTCTTTTCTTAGCCAGTCTAAAGCTTCAATTGCGAAATTGTCAGGGGTTTGTATATATGCACAGTTTGGAAAGATTTGCGCACCTAATTTTCTTTTTTCGAAACCTGCAGTTAATCCAAAGTCAATCTTAGATACGCCAAGGAATTTTGCCTTGATTATAGCATAATATAAAAGCTGTCTATAAACCTGGAATTCTTCATTAAACGTGTAATCAAGTCCTACCAGGCTAGGAACAAAGGAATTATTGCTCCTGTTATAATAGCAAAACATTACCCCTACGATCTTACCATCTACTTTCAATAATAAAAATGTCCAGTTAAAGAAGTTATCTATTTTATGAAAAAGCTTTTTAGGATAATTAAAGGTGTTTAAACCGGGGTTATTCTGCTTTACATTCAGGTACAATTGGTAACAACGTTCTAATTGATCCTCTTCGAGAAAAGGTATCCATTCCAACTCTGCCCTATCTAGATTGGGTTTTATTTCATTTTTAAAATGCCTTCTGGATCGTTTACTTAAAGAATTAATATAGCCCGTCTCGTCTTTCCAAGAGAAATTCTCATAGATACCTCCCTCAGGCATTTCAACTTTTACATACCCATTTTTATGAAATAAACTGGCGATTTCTTCATCCATAGGATCGAAATCTCTAAGAATTGTCGATTGGGGTTTAAGTTTGTATTGTAGCTGTTCTATTTCATTTAATAGTATGTGAGTCGCCTCTTTCCAATCACTATGATTACGGTCTAAAAACAAGTGATTTCCACTGGTCATAAAGGATCCCATAGAAAGACAATAACTTGTATAAAGATAAGGATCTTCAACTCGTCTTCTTTCGATTTCCAGAGATACCGATTGTGGAGATAACATATCCTCTTTCCAAAGACCATAGGTAAAGAAAGTAACCAGTACAGGTTTTTGGTTGTGATCCGTAATAACAACATAATAAAAATCGAAATTTTCTTCCGGTAATTTATTATTCGTAAAAGCAGATTCGAGAAATAACATACCCGTATAATCCATTAAACCGTGTTGACCTACTGTTTGATTCCATAATTTCTTCTCAATCTTGGTAATGGATTTTTCTAATTTGCATACTAAATTATTCTTGGATGAATTTATAGGTTTTCTGTGTGTTGTTTTAATTCCAAAGGCAAATTGAACCTGTTCCATCTGAGTATGGCTATCTTCAAGTGCTTTTGGATAGTTTTCTTCCAATTGATTTACCAAGAGGTCAATCTCTTTCTTCTGGTTATGTAAAGAAAGGGTAATTCTCAGACCAGTATTTTTAATTGGTACAGCAGGAAATATTCCTAAATTGACATATAACCCATTCTCTAGTAAACGATTCACTAAATTATAGCCTGTTTTTGGGCTACCGGCCCCGATAAAAAATACCGGTGAATCATTATGGGAAATCAGTGGAAGATCGGTATCAGACAATCTTTTATTGAAGTATCTAATTTTCTTTTCTAAGTTGTCCTGCAATGTATAAATTTCACTGGATAGATGAATTTTAGCCGATGCAATGGCAGCACCAACTGAAGCAGGCTCAAGCTGGGCAGAAAAACTTAGTGGCCCTCCGAAATTGCGTACGCGCTCGTAAAACTTTTTGTTACTGGTAACCATTACTGCACCGCTTGCTCCGAAGGTTTTACTAAGAGTACCAATCAAAACCACGTTGTGCGGTAATTCCTTAAGAATGCTCATTACATACCCATTACCGTGATGTCCTTTCCAGCTCATGCCATGCACATCGTCAAAATAGAGATGCAACTGGGGATATTTCCTGGATAACCGGATGAGCTCCTCCACAGGGGCATAGTCTCCGAACATCGAATATACTCCATCGGCCATATACCAAATTTTGTTACAGGTAGATTGTAATTTCTTAATCTTGTCTTCCAACATCTCCAGGTTACTATGCCTGATCATTTCAACCGGCACGGATCTTAATTTTAAAGGATTTACAGCATTTTGTACACTCCAGTGTACTTGATGGTCTAGAATAATTCCATCTCCGTCTTCTACTATTGAGGGAATTACAGCGATATGACCAAGGGTACTGTTTTTGGTTATAATAATATGATGCCCGAATATTTGAGATACTAAAGACTCCAACTCCTCATACAATTGATGAGAAATATATGATTTGGACAATGGAAATTGTGTTCCATAGTTAAGTACGGCCTGTATAGCCCCCTCTTTTAACCGTTCATCCTGTTCGAGCCCAAGGTAACCAGTGGTTCCAAAGTGATAAAGCTGCTTCCCGGAGATATTGATGTGCCTACCATTAAATGATGAACCTTCGGCATAAAGATGAAGCACTCCTGCATCCTTTGCTTCGGACAAAACCGAAACAACGGAATCTAAAAAATTGTTATGTTTAATTTTAGCCATAAGTAAGGGTTTATTGATCGAATGGATTCTGAATTGCATCAGAAATTAATAAAATTCAACACAAATTGATTTTTTTCCACGCAATAAATCCCTTAAGACCAAGTTTTTATCCCTTATTGCCAAGTTTTTTAGAGGAAATGTTATTAAATTAGTTCAAATGCACCTGATTTTGGTTAATTAGATTTTACTAATATTTCTTCCGAAGTTGGGTTTTAAAAGTAGGGCATCATGGATTATATTAAAAACACCTATGCAGAGATTTATATTGATGAGGGAATTCTATATTTTAAATATCTGCCATTTGAAAATTTCGATATAGTAGCGGCTAAAACAATAGTCACAGAAAGATTAAAACTTCAGAAAGAAGTTCCTTTTCCTGTTTTATGCGATATAAGACAATTAACCTTGCCGGATATTAAAGCACGTCGATACCTGGCTGTGGAAGGCTCCATGTTAACAAAAGCGGTTGCTTATTGGACGGATCCTATTGGTAAAGAATATCTTAGTCAGTTTTTCATTTCAGTGAACCAGCCTCCTATCCCAACCGCTGTTTTCACCGAAAAAAGTGATGCTGTGGAATATCTTCAATCTTTTGTATTATGAGTCCTGAGGAACAACAAACATTAGGAAAACTTCGGGAGATGATCTTTCAACTGGCCCTCGGAAATTTTGCATATAGGTTTTATATAGAGGATAAGGATGATGAAATTGAAAATACAGGTTTACTTATGAACCTATTAGCCGAGGAGTTAAGTGAGTTTTTCATCTACCCGGGAGTTTTTGGAGAAAAGAACCTGGTAGATCCTTTCGTATTTATGGTCGACGCCGATTTTATAGTCAAGGGTATAAATTCACGCTTTGAAGATCTGGTTCAATATTTAGAACCGGATATAACTGGACGCCCATTAACCGATTTTATAACTGATGAATCGAATACTGAGATCAGGGAACATTTAAAACTTGACTTTGATACAAAGGAAGCTTACACACCTATCAAACTTCTAATTTCAATTTTATCAAAAGATGGAAATATTATCAAATGTTGGGGCTACTGCCACTTTCTAAAAAAAGGAGAAGATATTCAATTCTTATTTAGAGGCTTACCCATCGGGAAAAAGAATCATAAAGATAGTGAAGTCAAAACCTCCAATCCAAAAGATAAATCCCAAATATTAGCGTTGCAGTACCAGGCAGATATATTACGAATCAGGAAAGTACATCAATATATTTTAAATAACCTACATCGAACGTTGCCTACATTAAAGGAAATTGCAAAACAGTTCAACCTTAATGAGTTTAAACTTAAAAAAGGTTTTAAAGCAGTTTACCAAACTACAGTATTTAAGTTCCACCTTAATCAACGTTTAGAAATGACACTTCTGATGATCCGAGACACTCCTATGCCACTTAAAATGGTTTCGAAAACATATGGTTTTCAAGACTATACTCACTTTTCGAAGACCTTCAAAAAGAAATTCGGCAAAACACCCAAAGCCTTTAAAAAGTCCAGATAAAACCTATTATATTGAAAGGCCTCCAAGGTAATTTTCTTTAAGGTGGATAGGATCCTTTATTAGCAAAATATTAATCCCCATCTTGTACTTTGTACAACGGCATTAATTTTAAATCCTTTATAACCAATTATTTATCCCTAACAACCAATTTCTTTTTCGCAACTTTATATCATTGATAAAGGAATGAAAAGTGAAAGCAAGAAAAAAAATACAGGAATTCATAAGGTATGCATTTATCATATTGTTATTCTATGCGGCTGTTACTAAACTGATTGAATACCCTCAATTCTATAACGATCTATTAAATAGCCCGGTTTTTGGAAATAGGCAGGTAGCAGTAATAGTTTCTTGGATAGTGCCGCTGGTAGAATTAATCATAGCGGGACTATTGATCACCTCTTCGTATAGAAAGCTGGGCTTGTATTTGGCATCAGGTATAATTCTAATTTTTACAATTTACATTATATGGGTTCTGGAGTTCAGTGAGAATATCCCCTGTTCCTGTGGCGGGGTAATCAATAATTTATCCTGGCAGGAACACCTCATATTCAATGGTTGTTTTCTGCTCTTGGGGCTACTAGGAATATATCTGCAGGTTAAGAATCAGAGAAAGGTATATATAAAATAGTATTGCGCAATACTTAGAACGCCTAAAGCCTTTAAGGGCATAGGCATATTGTTTAATTTAATTTTTTAAAATCATGAAAAATTTCAAGTTTTTAATGCCCATGTTGGCATTCGTAATGGCCATTGGAATGGCATTCGCCAATAAGGCAAATGTACAATCCAATGGATGGGTTGAAAGGGATGGAATGCCCTATCAACTTCAAAATGATCCGTGTGATTCTGGCGAATCAACTCCTTGCGAGGTAAGATTTACAGATGACCCGGGTACAGTTCTCCAGGTTTACACAGACTCTAGTTTACAAACTCTAAAAGAGGGTGGAGATCAAATTCCCTATATAATTTCAGAATAATAGGGCGTTAATTTTGAATCCCCGGATAATACCGGGGATTCTTTATTTACATTTTTAATCATAAGCACCAGTCAACACCCATTTACTTTTTGAATTAAAATATTCCTTAGCTACTTTTTGTAAATCATTAGTATCAAATTTATTAAAATATTCTTCTGCTTCAGCCGAATCAATATAGAGTACATTATGTCGATAATAATTGTAGAGGTTTATTCTCATCGATTTATTACTAAATTCTTGTTTCCAATTTGGAAGGTAAGAAGAATTTTTAACGGATGTAAGAAAGCTTTCGGAAACTACTTCTGATTTTAATTCTTCTACGTAATTTAGACTTAATTCCAATACTTTTTCGAAATCACTTTTACTACTTTGAAGATATATTTCCATTATTTTACTATTGTTCTCCTGGTCAATTTTTTTCACTGCTAATGGAAAATAAACACCTAATTTTTCTTCATACCTAAGTTTAAGAAGTTGGAGCCCCAGGGCTTGTTCAAGTATTTCTGCATCAATTTCCTCTTGATAAAATGGAGAATTAAGAGGAATGGCATACTGGATTGACAACAATTTGTTATCCGCCTTGTAGGGTAATTTAAAATTGGCATTCTTGCCTTTACCTATTGTTTGGGTATAATGCTCATTAGGTGATCGCTTGCAATTAATAGTTCCTTTCTGGTTAGGAAGATTGCCTAAATATTTCTGTAGCAGCGGTAATATTTTGTTTTTTTTAAAATCGCCTGTCAGGATAAAAGTAAAATCTTTTGCTCTTGAGTGTAATTGTTTATATTTTTCTAATGCTTGCATATAGTCAACTTCTAAACTATTGTAATAACGATTCATTCCCTGGGGAAGCTTTGCAATGCCTACTTCGCGATTCTTAAAATCAATAAAATCGTTATTCGCATTGGTTATTCTTTTGGACTTATATTTTTCTTGCAATTTCCAGTCTTCAAAAGCTACTTTATCGAACCGAGGATCAGTAAAAGATAAAAATAACAATTGCAGTAGTATCTCCATGTCCTCGGGCGCGACTTCTGCTTTTACTCCGGTCTCGTATTGTTCAACATAATCCCTAACTCCAAACGGAATACTGGTATTGGATAAGCACTTATTGATTACGAATTTATTAAATTCTCCCACACCTCCATTCTTCACAATAAACGGTGATATAAAGGCTTCAAAATTAAAAGGACCAAAGCAGGACGCTCCATATGGACTAAATCCGTGAACCATAATTTTATCTTTATATCTACCACCTTCTGGTTTAAAGTTTTTGAGGATAATTTTTAATCCATTTTCAAGGACTATTACATCTTCATTGTAGTCACCAAATTTTATTTCTACAATATTGGCTGGTTTGAGATTAGATAATTCTTTGGTGCCAAGTAAATTTTCAGGTGCTTCCAGAGGTTGGTATTTCTTAGGCTCACTTAAACCTTTTTTAATCGATTTTTCGATTAGTTTTCTTGAAAATATATTTCCCTGTTCTTTAGGCGGTATAATCACAGCTATATCATCCGGTTTCCAATCTATATCCTTGAGAATACTATTAATTTGATTTAATTCCAGAGTTTGTAGAAAACCTCTACGGTTATTTATTCCCGGATCTTCCAATTTTTTGAGATCTTCAACCGAATGCTTAATTAAATCCATCCAGGCTTGGGAGGAAGCATAATCTATTTTTCTATTATTACTAATCAATTCATTTTTAATAGAATCCCACTCTTTCTTCGTAAAGCCGTATTTCGAAATTCCACCTAGTACTTTAAAAACACTTTCTATTGTTTTTAGCTCATTATCTGTAGTTAGAATACTTAATTTTAGTGCTGGTATATCATCGCTTCTGAAGAAATTTGTTTGATAATTAATATTATAATTTTCCTCATCACTTTTAAGTCTTTTTTTAATATGCTTAGCAAGAGAATTCCATATTATTTTATTTTCTTCCTCGGTAAATTTTTTCAAATACAATCTTGGGTTCCGATAGAAGAACTGGAAAATATTTCCAGGTTCGGTTTCACTATTTAATACTGGTGCATTTTTTTGAACAATAAATTGATTTTCACTATTCAGATAAACTCCTTCACAGTCCTTTTTTTGAAGTTTTTCAGCTGGATTTTTTAAACTACCAAACTTGTTTTTTATTTTTTGTTCAATTACATCTGTATCCTCAATATTTCCCACTACTGAAATAACCATTAGCTCGGGACGGTACCAATCCTGGTAAAAACGTTTCAAATCTTCCAGTGAAGTATGCATTAGCGTGGATTCTACATTTTCAGGCTTGGGAATTTCATAGCAGCCTGTTAATTGAGAAATAACTTTCCAATCCGCATAGTTTTGGTTAGGGTCTCCTCCTTGGAGTCGTTCCTGGTAAATTGCTTTTTTTTCTGCTAAAACTGCTTTTTTATCAAAAATAAGTTTACCGGAAGCTATATCATGGTATATTGATAAGGCTGTATCCAAAGCGTTGGTCTGTTCCTTTGGATACCGGAATAAATACCTGGTCGCAGTCCCTCCCACGTGAGCTGTTAAATCCATGGCTTCCATATTAAATTGAGAAAGGAATTTTGCCTCATTTCTCATATCAGGAAAATTTTCAGTGCTATTAAACGCCAGGTGTTCTAGAAGATGGGCAATATTATATTGATCCGCATTCTCCTGAAAACTTCCTGCTTTTACAGTCAAACCGGTATGAATTTTACTTTCGTTACTTTCAATTGGTTTTATAACGTATTGTAAGCCATTTTCAAGTTCGCCTATTATAACATCAGATTTGAAAGAATTCTTATTTTGCAGATTTTGTCCAAAGAAAACCTGTGATATGCCCATGAGTAGTATAAAGATTATTTTTTGCATTACTTATATTTAAAGATTAGTACCCAGGGTTTTGGGAAAGGTTTGGATTTTTCTCTCGTTCTTCTGATGGAATCGGTAAAAGGTTGGAAGTAGATGTCCAGTTTGAATTCTCTTTATTCTGTAGAATTTCAGACCTTCCATATCTCTGTAGATCAAACCAGCGGTGCCCCCACTCTGTAAAAAGTTCACGTCTTCTTTCTAATAAAATTTCTTCCAGAAGTTTTTCTTTTGTGAGTTCGTTCTGGAATTCATCTATTTGGGATAGCCCTGCCCTTGTTTTAATTTCATTGATGTCTTGAATCGAGCCAATTAAGTTTCCAAGTCTTGCTCGAGCTTCTGCCCTAATGAGATGCTGTTCAGCTAAACGCATTACCATGGAGTATTCGGCAATCTCTCCCCCAGAAGCATCATACTGTATTTTGTATTTGTTTGGAAAGTAAAGCGTATCTGTTTCAGTAAAAAATGGACTAATCCAATTCTGATATCTATGGTCTATCGAATCATTAAATACTTCCAGAAAATTCTCTGATAAAACAACTGGATTATTCGAGGTTGGAGTTTTGGTCAGAAGATTACCATCTCGGGTATGAGTAAAATTGTTTCCCCAGCCTATAGGAGAAATTTGCCAAATAGCCTCCTTACTGTTAGCCAGGAACACTTCGTCCAGATCATTCAAAATTTCATAATAAGAGGTAGCTTCTATTACCCTGGAACTATAAAATTCCGCATCATCCCAATCTTCCAAATATAGATGCACTTTTGCTAAAAGTGCCTGTATGGTAAAATTGTTTGGTCTCGTTCTGTTTCCATTTGGGTATTCTTCTTCTAGCAATAATTCAGCATCCTCTAAATCACTCAATATTTGTACAATAATCTTATCTTTAGAATTCCTTTCGGTAAGGGCATTTTCCTCATAGTTGGTGCTTAAAATTAAAGGGACATCACCATAAAGTTTTACAAGATAGAAATAGGTTAACCCCCTAATAAACTTACTGCTTCCTTCTATTTTGTCTTTTAAACCTTGAGATAAAGAATTGTTATTCTCTATTCCATTGAGTAAAGCATTAGTCTGGTAAATTATATTATAGCCTCCAGACCATAATGTTAGATTGTAATTATTCTCTGGGGATATTTGGTTTTGATGGAATTCAATAATATCCTGAGTGGTGGAGGTTAATTTGAAATTATCGGCAGAAAGAGCCGCCAGAAAACTCACCGACTGGCTTCCTCCATTAGCATAGCTGGTATTGAATAACTGATTAAACAAACCATTTAGTGCACTTTGGGCGGTTTGATCATCAGAGAACACAGCTTTACTATCTAGTTTATAGTCAGGTGTCTCTACTTCTAGAAACTCTTCACAAGAAATAAAACAGAGGCTTATAGTAAAGAGTAAAAGTATTTTTAATACGTTATTTTTCATAGTTTATAGTTTAGAAATTGATTTGGACTCCCCCTGTTATATTTTGAAGTGGAGGTAGATTTAAAGATCCCGGATTTTGCGGGTCTAGTCCGTCATAATTGGTAAGTGTAAAAAGGTTTTGGGCGTGAACAAAAAGCTGTACCTCAGATGATGGAATAAAGCTGGTTACTTTCTCTGGTAATTGATATCCTAACGATAATGTTTTTAGCCGAATGTAGGAGGCATCGGTAATAGCATAGGTGCTTAAATTTGCATCGTTATATGCAATAAAGCCAAAGATAGACTGCGTAGGCCTCTGTAAAGAAGCATTTTCTTCCTCTGAGCTATTACTTACACTGCCCTCGTTAACATTCCCAAGAAACCCGGGAACATTGTTGTAATATCTGCTTCCTTTTTGCTTTACAAATTCAAACAAGAAATTTAAAGAAAACTGCTTATAATTAATGGTATTATTGATTCCTCCAAAAAATCTTCGCCCAAGATTTCTTATAGCTGTTCTATCCGCGAAATCACTTCTACCATCCTGGTTTATATCAATAACCTGAAAATAACCGGTTTCTGGATCTACTCCATCAAATTGGTATAAGGTCGCCAAATTAAGAGGTTGACCCACTCTATAAGCATTAGCATAACTACTTTGTTCAATGTCATCAAACTTGATTAGTTTATTAGAAGGCAGGGTAAGGTTTAAAGAACTTCTCCATCTAAATTGATCTGTTTTTAAGTTTAAAGTAGAAAGTTCAATTTCAACACCCGTATTTTGAACAGTTGCAGGCAAGTTGGCCTCAACCGTATTAAATCCGGTAATGGCGGGCAGTGTGTAGCCTACCAATTGGTTTGATGATCTATTCCTATACCAACTCAGGTTTAAATTTATACGATCTTTAAGAAAACCCAATTCCAGGGCTGCTTCAATTTTCTTATTAGTTTCCCAGGTAAAAGACGGATTGGTAAGCTGAGTTGGATATAAACCACCAGGCCCCGGAGTAGATTCGTAGGTATCTAAATACCGATAATCTCCAATTTGATCATTACCGGTAATCCCGTAACTACCTCGCAGTTTACCAAAATTTAAAAAAGGAAGGTTTTCATTGAAGAAAAGATTATTTGTAAATATCCAGGCCATTCCAATTGCACCAAAATTGGCAAACCTGTTTTCAGGAGAAAATCTAGAAGAACCATCCCTCCTTCCAGTTAAGTTCAGGAAATAAGTACGATTCCAATTATATCCAATACGTGCAAATATCGCTTGGTATTTATAAACCAATTTTCTGTCGTTATTAATACTAACAGCATCGGCTGCATTCAAATTCCCTATGAGTTGTTTATCAGAAAAACCAGTGCCATTAATTACTAAGTTATCATTATTGTTTTGCTGAAATGTTGCACCCACAAGCGCATCAATATTATGATAACCTTTATTTTTTTTATAATGTAACTGAGGTTCGGCAATCCAGGATTTTCTATTTACAAAGGAATGTTGGGAGCGATTAGAAACACGATTCCAAATTGCAGGGTCATATATCTCTATAGGTAGTAAAATATTCTCTTTGCTATTAAGAAGCGTATAACCCAGGTTCGCTTTTAAAGTTAAACTTGGTGATAAATCGTATTGAAGCCCGAGATTAGAAATAAGATTGTTGGTCTGAGCTTTTCCATCTCCTTCTAGTGCTGCTAGTGGGTTACTCCAGGATGAATTCTCCCAGTTCAGACTTCCATCGTCGTTATATAACCTAGGAGCATTTGGAGGTAGGTTTAATGCATTTCTTACGAAATTTGAACTACTAAATAAACTGTTATCATTTAAACCATAGTTAACCGAAAGATTGAGACGGAGTTTTCTATTTTTGGATTGGTGATTCAGTGCAAAACTTGCTGTTGTTTTCTCAAATGAATAGTCTCCTGGAAAGACACTTCCTTGGTTGAAGTAGGAAGCCCCGATATTAAAAGAGGTGAATTCTCCCCCACCAGAATAATTTAAGTTGGCATTAAAAGTAGGTGCAGATCTTCCAAAAAGCACCTCTTGCCAATTAGTATTTCTATCCTGATCCCATAATAGTAAATCCTTTGCATTTGCATCTGTGGGTTCAACCCCGTCATTTTCAAATGCCTGCCTTCTAACTTCCAAGTATTGAGGTGTTTCTAACAGATCTACAAAATTGGCTACACGACTAATACCACTATATACGCGAGCTTCAATTATATCACTTTTACCACTGAAGCTTCCGCCTTTGGTAGTAATTAAAATTACACCATTGGCTCCCCGGGATCCATAAATAGCGGTTGCATCAGCATCTTTGAGAATCTCAATACTTTCAATATTAGAAATATTAAGTCCGCTTAAAGGGTCAGTACCTATAGCTGAGGTGAACTGATTTAAGGAATTGATAGGGCCAGAATTTATAGGCACTCCATCTATAATATATAAGGGTAAATTTCCATTGTCGTTCTGAGAATTTCGCAAGCTGTTTTGACCTCTTATACGAATAGTAGGAGCTGCTCCCGGGACTCCGGTTTGATCAACTACTTCCAAACCAGCGACTCTACCCTGTAAAGCCTGTAAAGGGCTCACCACCGGTTGCAGTTCTATTTCCTCAGCAGTAACTTTAGAAATATTCCCTGTACGCTCTCTCTCTGTAGTGCTATAATACCCAGCATTAATCTTCACTTCACCAAGGGCAGAAATATCTTCTTCGATTTGAACACTAATCTCCTCCCTCCCGTCTACAGTTACTTCTTGCTTTTTAAAGCCTATATAAGAGAAAACTAGGGTACTGTTGGACGCAGCTCTAATTGTATATTCCCCATCAAGGTTGGTTACCGCTCCCCTTTTGGTATTTTTAACCGTGATGGTTACGCCTGGAATAGGTATCCCGTTTTGATCACTAACTATTCCTGAAATCTCCTGTTCCTGAAACATAGAAGTTTTAGCAGTTGCTGCAATTACAGACTGCGACAGGAAAAAGAGTATCCCGCCAAGAATAATTAGCGCCACCCACTTAAGGCGCGAATAATTATTTTTCATAATTTTACGTGTGTTTTTAAATGAAACATTGTTTTATTTAAGCTTAGGCCTTCCCCACGTAGACGCCAATCTTTAGGGGAAGGCTTTTTGGCTTAACACCTTTAACTAAGGCTAATTCATTTTTCTTTTCATAAACAACTTCTTTTTTGCTAAACTTAACGGCCCTATCCGTTAACACCTATTAACCCAAATCTATGTTCCCAGAAACCCACTATTTATTCCCCCATTGGGGGCTAGGGGGCTTCCCGCCCAACGCTGTTATTACTAATAGGGCATCAAAAACAGCAACCCACGGGATTGTTTAAGAGTTTTTCCTGCTCCCGTAAGCTAGGAATTAGTGAATACAGTAATAGCTACTGTCGGCCGCTTTGGCCTTTTAAAATATTAAAGCAAAAAACCGGCCCCGCTTACCTACGAAATTAAACTTCGTGTTTGCACGAAGAGAAAAAACCTACTACATTTATAGCAGTGCGAATAACCATATTATTGTAGTGGTCTAAATCCCTATTGCTACTCTATTTAGTTAACTCTTGGATAGCGAGCCGGTATTACCGTGCAAAAAGCATGGCTTTTTGCTACCGGTTACGCCACATTATTCTGGCGCACATATTATGTTCTTTAAGATAGATTGAAGGGGGTGAGATTGTACCTGTGAGGGAGTATAATTGATGAAGACCGCTGTAAGTAGGTTGCGGAAAATGGGGAATAGTGGTTTTGCAAACTTCGTTTTCATAATCTTAGCAGTTATGATATGATGTTTACTCCGAAAGTTAAGGGAAATGCTTTAATGATTTAAAAAACCAATAAAGCGAGCCTCAATGCTTTGCAAGTGGTACCGTCAAGAACCGCCACGACCAGAGCCGTGGTTCCCCAAAGACTAACATGAGACCCGCCCTATTGGTATATCACAAGATACAAATTCCAATAGATAGCGAGCTCATGGTCTACTCATAGGGAAAATTGACGGTTTTCTTGCATGAGTGACATCGTTAGCAGTGCATCTAGTACACCACTTTATTATCGCTTTTATCAATAATTCAAATATACAATGTTTGTTGTTAAACGGCAAACTTTTTTATAAAAATTTAAAAAAATGAGTAACACTAATAGATTGGACGAAATATTTACAGAGAGAAAGATTAATAATAGGGTCATAGCTAAATATTTAAAAAAATCAGAAGGCACTGTATCTAGATGGCGCAACAACAAAAGACAACCTTCTATTAATGAGCTAAATAAAATTGCGGAAATTTTAAGAGAGGATATTAGAAACCTTTTGAATAAGAGCGATTGGTCAAAAAGCGAGACTCCTACTTATTTGGAATTCAAAAAACATTTGAAGGGATAATAAGACATCTATGATGGTCATCGATGTCTTATATATTTAAAAAATTTTTAGAGAAACCTGGGGGTTCTTATCTTCTTATATAGAATTTAAGAATTAAATTATTTAAATTCTTTTCCAATTTTTTGGATGAAGAGGAATTCATATGTATGAAATGGCACTAGCTTGGGATGGTATTATAATATTTTGACTCCCGAATATAAATCCAATTTATTACCACTTACAAAACTTACCTTATTTACAATTTTATTGCTCTTAGCGTTATACTCCACTTCCACAAAGAATTTTTCCAAAGCATATAATGCAAATCTAGCATTTGGTTCGAGCCTATAAGTTATAAATTCACCCTGATTGAATAGGGTACGATATTGCTCTTGCTCTGGTAATAATTTAAATTCGTAAAGCATCATTCTTTTCAATTAGGGGAAAAAGCCCCTGGTTGCTTAAAAATACTTTCTATACTTTTCTATTAAACTGATTAAACTGAATAAAGTGTTTAAATTAATAATTTTTCTTCTCTTCCCCGTAATTATGCAGGGCAAAACTTATAAAAGTAATGCCACCGCTCATACTGTAGAATCTTATGAGATTGAATTTATTGAAAGAACGATAGAAATTAGTGAAGATGAATTTATAATTATTTCCCAGGGGAAGGAGTATAAGGATATTCAAACCTTGAATGTAGTTGATATAGAAGAAATCGAGTTTGGCAACTTAGGACTTTGTTCTTGGTATTTTTGTAATACTAAAAACCTACCTGGTTCAGAGAAACTCGTCATTGTGCCTAAGCAGGAAAATCCTAAACAATTAAGCATTTTTTAACCTTATAAGAATGGAGCTAGTACTAAAGAGTTTAAAATAATGTTGGATTAGCAATTCATTTACGGTTTTCCGTAATTTCATTTAAATAAATATGGTTAGCTTTTTAAAAATTCGCTATACCCAATTCGTGATAAGTCCATAATTAAGACAAATTCATCATAATCAATAAATGTGTACTAAATTACTGCACACAACGGCGCATAAACGCAATTAAAACATGCGTTTATACGCAATACGTTGTAGCACATTCCCCTCATGAAGAAACTCCATTAATTTCTTCGGCCAACGTCAAGGAAGGGGCAGAGGAAACAGGAAAATTTAAACAAGTTGAATATTTACAAGCAATTGATTATTAATAACAAAATTTGACGTTAGTCAGAATTTCTTAGAACAGAGTTTCAATTTAAAATTACCCACTTAAGGGTATATTTTAATAGTAAGATAAAATTTAACTTAACAAACTAAAATCTATTATTATGAAAAATTACTTCTCACCTATTTTCTTAATTTTATCTATTTTGTATGGAAATGTAGTTAGTGGCCAAAGTTTCACATCTGATTACACTGCTTTAACAACGCCTCAACAATATGATGGTGAAATATATTATGTAGAAAATGACAAAACCATTTCTGTTAAACATATTAGAGATTTAGCGCACGACAATTCACTTTTAAATTCGTTTACAAATTTAGTCTCGAATGTTACAGTTTATCATATGACTGCTGAAGGAGAATTGTCAGTAATGGGAGTTGGTATTTCTGGGAAAAATGAAACTTATCAAGTAATTTATGATTTTTCTCAAACTCAGACATTAATTAGTGATGAAGAGAGCAATTTCGAATCTATTTTAGTTGGTGTTGGTGTCAGAATGGTTGCAAAAATAAAAACTAAGAAGGCAGGAATAAATCTTTCAAGTCCTTTTAGTCTAGTAGCTGATATAGAAAAAATTGAAGGTTCATTAGAAGTGCGAGTTAGTGGAATCGGATCACAAAAAATAAATGGATTAATTCCTACAACTTCAGATCTATCACCAGCTTCAATTTCAAATGCTTTACAATCTGTTGCAACTATCAAATCACATATTTATGATACTGAAACAATCATTAGCCCTCAAATTTTAGCTTACAGTATTAGAGATCAAAAATTAAATGCTGATGCGAATAAACAAATGATAAATTAGAAACGTGCTACAACAAAGAACTAAGCTAACTTCCAAGCATTTTATCCTAATTTTGATACATAATTTTCATCGTATGGTAAACCCGATTTTGCCACTGTAAAGGCCTGTTTAAGCAACTTACCGCATACGGCAATATGTGCGAGCTTCTTACTTTTTCCTTTTGTATAAAATCCTTTAATATTAAAAGGTGTAAACTGGGGGTTTTCCCTTAGTTTATGTTTCTGAGGTATTTTTTAGTTTTAGTATTTTCCATTCCTACTAAAACGCCTACTTCTCTTTTAAACAAAAGTATGAGCCGTAAAAAATTACCACCTTTATTTTTTAAGTTATTGCTAAAATTTACCATAGCCGTATGGTGTTTGATAATGTTAAGCTGTGAGAAAGAAGATCATCTGGTTATTCCAAACAAGGAAATCGTATTAATTGATATGACCAATGGGGAGACGTAACATTATTCAAATTTGGAAACGCGGGAATTGGGAAGGATTGAATTGGACAATGGACTTACACCTTTACCACAGTAGATAAGGAAATCGTACTGAAAAGTTTAAAAGCGATACAAACACTCAAATACTTCGAAGATACTTTCCACCAAAATGGTAAAAAACTGGAAGTAGTTCCAAACAATGAAGTCCAGATGCTTGCCGAAAAAGAAAATTTAATATTTGAATTTACGTATTCCAATTAGAGTATAGGTCTAATTTTTTACCACTTTCAAAAATGATCTTTTTTACAATTTTATTGCTATCGGTTTTGTACTCCACTTCTACAAAGAATTTTTCTAAAACATACAAGGCAAATTTGGCATTTGGCTCAAGTCTATAGATTATAAATTCACCATCATTAAACAGTTTTCGATATTGCTCTTGCTCTGGCAATAATTTGAATTCGTTAAGAGTCATAACTTTTAAATTAGGGGAAAACCACCTATTAATTTAAGAATACTTTCAATATTTTTCTAATAAATAATTACAAGTGTTTAAATTAATAATTTTTCTTCTCTTCCCAGTAATTATGCACAGTCAAACTTTTAAAAGTTCGGCAACAGCACATATTGTAGAGTCCTTTGAAATTGAATTTATGGAAAGGACAATAGAAATCAGTGAAGATGAAATTATAATAATTTCGCAAGGGAAGGAATATAAAGATATTCAAACCTTGAATATAGTTGATATAGAAGAAAAAGAGTCTGGAAACTTTGGCGTTTGTACCTGGTATTATTGTAACACTAAGAATATACCTGGGTCAGAGAAACTCATAATTTTTCCTATGCAGGAAAAACATAAACAAATAAGCATTTTCGAACCTTCGAAGGATGGAGCTAGTACAAAAGAGTTTAAAATAATGTTGGATTAACTGAATATCTGTGGGTTTACCACATCAAAACTTCAAGTATAATTGATAAGTTTATCCAAAAATTTGGTTTATCCCGATTCTAAGTATGTTGAAAATGTACTTTAAAAGTAATATAATATAAAGAATTCTATGAAATATGGACAAGAAAATTTTAAACTTAAAACTTGAAAAAACATTAAAACTGTCGAAAGCTTTAATGCAATTTCAATTTAATAATTTTATCGAAAATCATATATCCGATGTACAAAAAGATATAGATCTACAATATGATAAGATTTTTGAGAATCCTGACAGCAATAATTTTGATGAAGAATTAAGTAAATATGAGGATGAAATCGGTAATGAAGGATTTAAATTTGATCACGAATTTCCGAATAGAATTAGATACTCTTCATTAATTCAAACTTACTCAATACTTGAAGTTCATTTGTAATCACTTTGCGATAAATTAAAAGAGATTCATAATATCCATATTGGTTTATCGGATTTAAAAGGTGGTGGAGATTTAGAAAAAGGAAAGCTGTATTTGAAAAAGGTGTTTGATGTAGAGTTTTCAAAATTGCAACCAGAATGGAACTTTATAAAGGATATGCAAAAGATTAGAAATAGGTTGGTTCATCATAATGGAGAATACAGTGTAAAGGATAAAGAGTTAAGCAAAGTAATTCAAAAAATAGATTTGTTAGGTAGAATGTGGGATGATATCGAACCAGAAATGACAGAAGGAAAAAACTATGAAATTAGAATAAATTCTAAAGAACTAAACGAAAAGTTAATCAATATAGTTCAAAGTTTTTTTGAAAAAGTAAGTAGTCAGATACAAGAAAACGTAATCCATACTGCATAGAACAACGGTTCATCGCCAATAGACGGAAACCGTTGGCAGTAATTAAAAAAAACAACACAATATATAATGGCAAGCACATATCATACTAATAAAAAAGTGAAATGGAGTGAAAGTACAGGAAATGCTTATCACGATAATGGAAAAACAGCTTACAGTAAATCAACTGGAAACGCATATCACGACAACGGAAAACTAGCCTTTAGTAATTCAACGGGAATCCCATACCACAATAATGGAAAAACAGCATTCAGTATATCAACGGGAAATGCATATCACGATAATGGTAAAACGGCTTTTAGTAAATCGACTGGTAACGCATATCACGACAACGATAAAAAAGCTTATAGCAATTCGACAAATAACTTCTATGATAATAAAGGAAAAAAGGTTGACAAATCAAGTTTTAGTATAAGTCTTGGAAAAGGTATTACATTAAAAATAATTCCAAAAATTGCTGTTACTGTATACTCACGAGTAATAAAATAAGAAAACGATGATTTGTGAACTTTGTAAAGAAAAGGAGGCAAACAAAAAAAACACTCATTACTTAACGGATTCAATTATAAGAACCTGTTTAAATTTAGATGGTGTAAACGAAAGAGAAACAGGTTTTTATTTTGACGTTTCCAATAATACACCATTTGTCGATTTTAATTTTCAGCGAGGCACTTCAATTCCAAAACTAGAAGAATCTCTAGGAAGAGAAGTAACTGAAGAAGAAATCGAAAAAGCAAAAAAAATTCCATTTTCAGTTGACCATGTATTCTGCTCTCAATGTGAAGATATTTTCACAAGTATTGAAACACCATTCATAAAAACTATTCTTCCTCAATTCAGGCAAAATGACTTGACAGGAACAAATAGAATTATAGTGACTCAAAATAAAACAGTCAAGCTCTTTTTTTATTTACAAATATGGAGAACAGCAATCTGTGAAGAAGTTTATGATTTGACTGAGCAAACAATGGAAAGCTTGAGATTAACGATACTTAATTCGAATACTATTGAAAATTATGATATTCCAAATCTCCCTCTTCATATTACATACTTAGAAACCGTTGGGGATGAAAAAGCATATACAAACAATTTCGTTGGTTGTACAAGTGATAGAAATCCAAACATCATTTTTATGAATGATTTTGTAATTCAGTTATTTGAAAATAACAATGAAATTAATACACTAGAATTTTATGGGCTAAACCAATCAAACGACTTAGAACATTATATTAATGTTGACAATGAGAAAGTTACCTTTAAAGTTTTACCAAATCAAAAAAGGTTAGAGATTGTTGGACGCATTAATAGAGAAGAAAAAGTTGAAAAATCAATTTCATCCTTTATAGGAACCTTTTCGAAGCAATGGTTTCTTATTTTTGGCGGATTCCCACACCAAAATTTAATTCAAGAATATTTACAATTCATTTCTGCTGGAGAATTTGACATTTTAAAATATACTCAAGAAACATTAATGGAGAGAACAACTGAATTTATAGATTCGAAAGTAAAATAACTACTTGCCTTAACCAAGACCGTTGTGTGCCACACCCCAGAAAACTATCGTTTCATAAAAAACCAAAAAATTGATAAGTAAGATAAATTTAAATAAAGTAGCGAGCTATAAAAGCCAAGCGACATTAGAAACGGATAAAAAGATAAATCTGATTTACGGTTTAAATGGAACGGGTAAAAGTACATTATCAAATTATCTGCTCAAAAGAGATCTTGAAAAATTCAAAAATTGTTCCGTTGAGGGTATAGATGATAATCACGAAATACTTGTATATAACCAAACCTTCATACAAGAGAGCTTTTTCGAATCTGAAAATCTCAAAGGAATTTTCACTTTATCAAAAGAAAATAAGGAGGCCGAAATAAAAATAAATAAAGCTGAAAAAGAAATAAATGAACTTGATAAAGTAAAAGAAAAAAAGGCTGAAGATTTAGGAAAGGAAAAAACTTCGGTAGATAATAAACTTGATAACGCAAAAAACACTGTTTGGAAAATTAAGACTGATTACAGCGGAGGTGATCGAGTACTTGAATTTTGCTTAGAAGGACATAAAGGATCAAAAGATAAGTTATTTAGTCATATAGAATCCATATCAAAACCAACTACAAAGCCAAGTAAAACAATTGAAAAACTTAAAGATGAAGTACAATCAATTTCTGGTGAAAATGCTCAAAAATATACTCACGTCCCAAAAATAAAATTTTCATCATCCGGTATTGAATCAAAAGAATTATTTAGCAAGGCAATTGTTGGTAATAAAAATAGTAGCGTATCGGAATTAATCACTAAGCTCGGTAATTCTGATTGGGTTAAAGATGGATTAGAATACTTACCTACTCCACCTTTAGAGGAAAATCAAAAATGTCCGTTTTGTCAAGAAAAAAGCATTACCAATGAGCTGATAAAGAATATTCAATATTACTTTGATGAATCATACGAATCTGATCTCAATTCACTAAAAGCTTATCTAGATGGTTATTCTAATGCTATTAAAACAATTCCAGACAAAAGTATATATGAAACAAATCCAAAGTTCGAGGGTTTTAAAAAAGACTTTGAAATTAAATATACCAGATTAACAAAAGTACTTGAATCAAATAAAGAGAAAATAGAATCTAAAATAAAAACTCCGAGTGTTGCGATTGCCTTAGATAGTTCAGTAAAAGCTATAGAAGATTTTAATGAATTAGTAAATCAAATCAATACCTCAATTTTAGAACACAACAAAAATATTGATCAGAAAACAAAAGTTAGATCAAAAATAAAAAGTCAATTTTGGGAGATTATGAGATGGGATTATGACCAAACCATTAAATCCTATAATGCTGAAAAAACTAATTCTAAAGATAAATCGGATAAATTAAACGCTTCAATTAAAGCTTTAGATGATAAAATTTCTGAGCAAAGAAACATTATTTCAGAACAACAAAAACAAACTGTCAATATCGAAGAAGCCATTAAGAGTATAAATGACGGTTTAATTAATTTAGGAATAAATGAATTCAAAATTGAACCTCATTCTGAAAATTTATACAAAATAGTCCGAGAAGATAATAAACATAAGGTTTTCCGCTCCTTAAGCGAAGGAGAAAAAATGATTATCAGTTTTTTGTATTTTATTGAGATGTGTAGAGGAAAACAGGAAGTTACAGAAACTGGAAAAAAGAAGATTATAGTTATTGATGATCCAATTTCAAGTCTTTCTCATATATATGTTTTTAATATTGGCAGATTAATAAAGAATGAGTTTTTTGGAAAAAAGGAAAATAAAAAAAATCCAGACACAGGAGATCGAATTGTAACCTGGAATTACAATTATGAGCAAGTTTTCATTCTAACTCATAGCTTATATTTTTTCTACGAGATTACAGAAACCAAGCATGATGAAAGAAAAGAAAATCAAAAGCTATTTAGATTAATAAAGAATGGAGATGGTAGCTCTTTTCAAAGAATGAGGTATGAAGAAATACAAAATGATTACCAAGCATATTGGTATATAATTAAAGATAAAAAACAACATCCAGCTTTAATTGCGAATTGTATGAGAAATGTGATTGAATATTTTTTCAACTTTGTTGAGAAAAAAGACCTGAACAACTTTTTCAAACAAGAACCGCTTAATTCAAATAGGTATCAAGCTTTTTATAGATATATAAATAGGGAATCTCATTCTTTAGGACAGAATATATTCGACTTTAAAGAATTCGATTATGATGAATTTAAAGATGGATTTGAGGAACTATTTAAGATTGCGGGTTATGAGGAACATCATAAGAAAATGATTAAGTAGAGTACGATCGCACAACAAAGACGGCTCATCGCAAATAACAGTTATTTCCGAAAAAGTGTAATTTTAGTAACCAGGAAAGAAAATAAATAAACCGACAAATCCGCGTCCCAACTCCCGCAACTTGCGGTAACCATTGTATACAATTTTTGAGAAAGTACTTACTATAATATAAATTTATGATTGAATTCCACGAAGATTCCAATGCACTTCAAATCCATTATTACTTAAGTGATAAATCTCATTCCATGAACGCCCTCACTTTGAATAAAGCAGAAAATGAGCTGTTAAAAATAATTGGAGAAGTATCTAAAATATTAGATATACAAGTTTCAACAGAGGCTTATGCTTTAGAAGAGGGTGGAATAAAGGAAATATACAAGTTTGACCTAAAGCATAAAAACCAAGCAAAATATATAGGTGCATTTTTAGCAGGAATTTTAGCAACTATAATTTCAGATGTAGTGGGAAACTCTATAAAAACGGACGCTGAGTTAGAAAAACTTAAAAAGCAAGAGTTACGTTTATCAATAGAGAAACTGAAAAGAGAATTAGAAGATAGCGATCCAGGAAACAAACAAACAAATACACTAATAATTGAGAACTTATCGATTGTACTAGCTGAAACAAATAAAGTAAAAATATCAAAATCTAATTTTTACCATACACTTCTAAATGAAGAAAAAATAAGTAAAGTATCAACTCAAGAGTTAGACAGGAATTTAGAACCAATTGGTCAAGAGAAAATAGTCCCTAGAGCTGATTTTAATAAATTTATAATTGAGGAAACGGATATAGAAGATGAATATTTGGAACAAGTAGAATTAGAAATAGTTTCTCCAGTTCTAAGAAGAAACAGATCAAAATGGAAAGCCATTTATAAGGATAAAACGTTCAGCTTTACTATGAGAGACAATTATTTTCAAGAATTAGTTATAACTAGAAATTTAAGCTTCTCAAATGGAACTAGTATTATTTGTGATTTGGAAACTAGCCAAAAATTAGATGGGGAAGGAGAAATAATTCCTGGAGCCAAAAGAGCCTTTAATGTATCTGCAATAATATACAAAGATGGAACTAGATATGATGTAGAATAAAAACTGCATACCCCAGCGCTTTACTTCAAATACCGGGTACAGCGGAAAAAAGTGGAATTTTAGAAACCAAGAAAGAAAACGGTAATCCGACAGGTCCGCATCCATAATTCCGCAACTTGCAATGACCGTAACCGTAAGTTCTGCACAATTTCAAATAAAGATTTAATGCTTGAACAAAAACTCAGTTTAGGAAAATGTTATTATAAGCCATCATTTTTCAATATGAAAATAGACTTGCCGATAGATCTAATGGATCTAAACAATTTAGAAGATGGTGCAATGGGACTATATTTTCACGAGTACATTCATTATCTCCAAGATATTTCTACTATATATGGATTGATGAATATTTCGACAATTACATATTATATTCAGGCTTGTGCACATTACGTTCAAAAAGACAAAACCAGTTTCAAATTTAAAGCCCCAATTGATTTAAAAGATATTGTAAACACAGAAGACTCAAATGATAAAGGACTTATTAATTTCAAGCTAAGAAAAACGTATATCGGTTCATCTATATCGACTAAATATAAATACATAGCAAACTTCAATTATTCAATTGAAGAACAAAAAATAAATAATACTGAAAAAATAGAAAAGGTTATAATCCATTTTCAAGATACTTCTAATAATGAAAAAGTGAGTCGCGAATTTGGAGGAACCCACGTAACTGAGGGAATGGCGTACCTTTGCGAACAGTATCATTATAGCACTATTCTACCGAAAGCTGAGGATTATCCATATGGTATAGTAACAAAACTAGTTGAGAATATTGCTCCTGAATATAATAATGAACCTCTATGGATAATTGCCTTATGTGATATTTCTTTAATGACCTATCATCCAGGTCTTTCGTTTATAAGATTATTAGAATATGTTAATTCCAAAAATGAATTACCAAATAACCTTGATGACTTTTACAATGAATGTCTAAAATATATTAAAGGTAATCATGTAGATTTTGAGATTTTATTAGACAAAGTTTTAAATGAATTACAAAAAAATTTTAAGGCTGATTATTATGGAGATATAATTAAGTGGATTGAAAAAGTCTTCCAAAATATCAAAATTCTAAGAACTCAATTACCATCATTTATAATTGATTTAATAAGGTTTGGAGAACCCAGAAACAATGTGTTTTTTAGTCAAGTAATGGCTAGAGTTGGATCTCCATTAGTTCTAAATGCAGATAATGAAGGAACTATTTCACTTCCAATAAATTTCAACCCAACCGGAATAAACTTTAACCCTGGTATATTTATGGCAATCAATCAAGTATTAAGAATATTCTATTTAAATAAACCTTCGCCATGTCAACTAAAGGAGTACTGTTTAGAGAGCAGAAAATCAGATCCTAATATTAATGTGGACAAAAATTGCGATATAGCGCCGTGGAAGAAAGCAAATGAAAAAAATTTATGTCCCGTAGGACAAATTTGGCATCATTGGGCTTTAAAAGATTATTCTCCTAATTATTATTAATTCTAGAATGAAACTAAGCACAACAAAAATGGTTCTTATAAAAGCAATAATTTTGTCTCTTAAAAATAATTTATATCAAGATTTATTTTTAAAATTATCTTAACAATTGATATTTTCTCATTATTTTGGGGACTATATTATCCTTTCCCTACAAAGGTGTTTAATTCTAACCAACTAGGTATTTAAATGTCCCATACACTTTTTTCAGTTTCAGAAAAGGAACTCTTTTTTGAACTATACACTGCTAAGGATGAAGCCGAGCTATTAAATGTTATTGGTATATATCCAAATATATTTGATGACTCAAATTGGAAGCCTCTAGATAATAATCCCAGTAATTACGGTATCGTAAAGAATCAGCAATCTAATCCCATTGCCGCGTTAATTGAAAAGGTCACGAATTCCATTGATGCTTTACTTACCAAGAAATGCTATGAATCTGGAGTTAACCCAAAAAGCCTAGATGCCCCAAGATCTATGAACGAGGCAATTGAAAGGTTTTATCCTAATAATAATTGGGATTTGAATTCTCAAAAAAGAGCACAAGCGGAAGAAATACAAATTATTGCCGACGGAAAAGGGCCAAGAAGTAATAGGGCTAGCTATGATACCTCTGTTATTGTTTATGACAATGGGGAAGGCCAGCATCCAGAGGATTTTGAAAAGACATTTTTATCTTTGGTTCGAGGTAATAAAAATGATGTTCATTTCGTACAGGGGAAATATAATATGGGCGGAAGCGGTTCTATAGTTTTCTGTGGTAAAAAGAGATTTCAATTAATTGCTTCTAAAAAACATGATAACACAGGTGATTTCGGTTTTACCTTAATACGAGAGCATCCAAAAAGGGCAACCGATCAAGCTAAAGAAACCTGGTACGAATATTTACTCATAGACGGTAAAATCCCTTCGTTTCCTATTCAAAAACTGGATTTAGGACTTGAGAACAGATTATTTGAAACCGGTTCAATAATAAAAATGTACTCCTATCAATTTCCTAAAGGTTATTCCGGTTTCGCCCAGGATTTAAACCAAAGTATTAATGAATATTTATTTAATCCTGCACTGCCGATTTTCACGAAGGATACAAAAGAACGTTACCCGAATAATAAGGTATTAGTGAAGGATTTGTATGGTTTAAAAAGAAGGTTAGCAAATGAAGAATCTGAATATTTGGAAGAGCGGTTTTCAGAGGAATTTGAAGATCAAAGTCATTTTGGAAAGATGAAAGTATCCTGTTTTGTATTTAAAACCAAAATTCGTGATTTTGATCTTAAGCGATCGAAGGAAGTTATTCAAGACCGATATTTTAAAAATTCCATGGCGGTATTATTTTCTCTAAATGGGCAAGTTCATGGGCATTACACTTCGGAATTTATAACGCGATCATTAAAGCTTAACCTTTTAAAAAGCCATTTACTGATTCATGTTGATTGTACTGAGATGAAATATGAGTTTAGAAAAGAACTATTTATGGCTTCCCGGGATCGTTTGAAAGATGGTGACGAAACCCAGTTTTTAAGATCATATTTAGCCAAGCAATTAAGTAAAAAGGATGGTCGCCTGGCAGAAATTGAAAAGCGCAGAAAACAGGCAGTTAATATTGATACTTCAGCAAATACGAGTGATCTTTTGAAGAATTTCACTAAAAATATGCCACTCGATTCTGAATTGATGAAGTTACTGGGAAAAACTTTTAAACTGGATTTAAAAGATCAAGAGAAGAAAAAGTCTGAAGGTGGGAAAAAATCAAAAAAAACAGAAACCCAGCAAATTCCTTTTAAACCAGAACGTTTTCCTTCTATGTTTAAAGTAAGCGGAAAAAATGGTTCGGATGTCGTTGCCAAGATTCCATTAGAGGGGGAAAAAACCATTAATTTTTCTACTGATGTGGAAAATGAATATTTTGACAGAAGTGAAGAACCTGGAGAGCTGAAAATTTCCATTCTAAATATTAAAAATAATGATAGTGAAGGTGGAACAAAACCCGGTACACCCAAAGAACCTACTGACATTTTTAATGTAGTAAAAAGTAGTCCTAATAAGGGATCGATTAAAATTGCGCTCAACCCTAAGGATCAATTAAAAGTGGGAGATGCAGTGCAAATGAAAGTCGATCTTACAGCTCCAGGGAAAGATTTTACTGAAATGTTTTGGGTTATTATCACTGATAAGGAAAAACCTAAAACAGAAATTCCAAAAGAAAAAGACGATAACGAGAATCTAGGTTTACCACAATTACTTTTTGCTTACGAAGAAGTAGAACCTGGCCTAAAAGATTCTGTATCCTGGGAAGATGTTGAAAGAGCCACTAATATGCCAATAGATTATTCTACAGTTATGGTACCGGATGCAAAAGGTGATGAATCATTAGTACGTATTTTCGTTAATATGGATAGTAAAGTACTAATGAACTTTAAATCTAATTATAAGCATCCCAATCAAGAGCAGATACAGGTTGCAAATCGCAAATATTATACCTCTGTTTATTTCCATACCCTATTTCTTTACACCATCACCAAAAATAGAGGGTACCAAATTTCCCAAAAAATAGAGGGTAAGGAAATTCCAGAAGATGTTGATTTAGGGACTTATTTAAAAGATCTTTTTGACCACTATTATTCCACGTTTATTTTAAATTTTGGTGGTATGGAAGAAATGATGCAAGGGATTGGGGAATAATTTGAAAATTAAATGAGAAACGAAGCATTTGAATTAGGAGAAAAAATCAATAGTAGAAGAATCTGTTATAAGTTGTATCAACCCTTGTGGGTAAAATATGATTTATCTGCGTTAGATCTATCAATTGAAAACTGGACCACAATTAAATTTTTAGATGATACTGGTGAGCATTTCAACGATGAGATTACTGAAGTGCCGAATAATACGGGAGGCTTGTATATGTTTTCTATTAAGTGTAAAGTTATAACTGGAATCACAGACTACCCAGTTTATATAGGAAGAGCGCAATTTTCCGAAGGACAAAATTTGAGAAAAAGAGTTAGGGAATACCGTAATAAATTTGCTCGGGAAAATGAAAGACCCTTAATTACTAAAATGTTTAAATATTGGGCACCAGATTTATATTTAAGCTTTATACCAATAGATGAAAATGATGAAATCATAGACTACGAAAAGAAGTTAATTAATTCTCTTTTGCTCCCTTTTAATACAGAAATACCAGATCAAGAAATCAAACAAGCAATAACAGCATTTTAATATGAAAATTCCAGCAATTAGATCAAAAATAGGAGATTGGACTTATTACGTTACATCGTTGACTTTTCAACAGGTAAGTGATAATGTATCAAAAGTAGATGAAGAATTGCACGAATCTGAAGTCCTTCAAGATCTAATACAAAGAAGTATAACCGACAATTATTTACGTATTAAGGATTATATTTTGAACCAACCAGAAATGTTCTTTAATTCTTTGGTATTAGCAGTTTATAATGATTATCCAAAATGGCAAGAAATAGAAGTGAAATATGACAATATGGAAACTTTTAAAATAGGGTTATTGGATTTTCCAGGAAAACATAAAATATTTCCGGTAGATGGTCAACACCGTGTGGAGGGAATTAAAGAGGCTATAAAGGCGAAACCTGAAATGGCAAGTAATGAAATAGGAGTTATTTTTATTGGTCATAGCGAGGAACCACAACTAAAAAAAAGAACCCGTAGATTATTTACAACCTTAAACCGATATGCAAAACCCGTTTCTTTAAGAGATATAATTGCTCTTGACGAAGATGATATTGTAGCTATTTTAACAAGAAGATTAATTGAAAAGTTTCCATTATTTAAAGAGGATAAGATTATTGATATAAAATCAAAATCAATTCCAAGTAGTAACAAAAAAGCTTTCACATCCATAATTACGTTATATCAAACTAACCTTGAAATATGTAAACATTTTTTCTCGGAAAGAACGGGATTAAAACCCTCTAAAAATAGAATAGAAGAATTTTTAAAATTTCGACCAGATCAAGAAATAATCAAAGAATACTATTCTTTCTATTTAAATTTTTGGACGAAATTTTCATCTAACATATCTGAGATACAGGAGTTTTTAAAAGAGGAAAGAATTCCACGTAACCCAAATACAGGAGGCAATCTTTTATTTAGACCAATCGGAATTCTGCCGTTTGTCAAAGCAGTCTTAAGAATTGAAAAGGCAGGAAATGAATCTTTTGATGAAATATTCGCTAATTTTAATAGAATTAATTTGAGCCTATCCGCAGAACCTTGGACAAAAGTGCTTTGGGATGATATTAGGAAAAAAATGTTAATGAATGCAGGCACATTGACATATTTATTATTACTATACATATACGATTCCTCCATTCTCACTCAAAAAGAAACAGATAAATTAAAAGATAGTTATGCTTCAAAATTAGGTGTCGAAGAAGATCAAGAAATAGTTGCCGTCTTGGATGAAATTCCTACCTTATAATTTGATAATTAACAACTTTAATCATAGAAAACATGTATTACATCCATCTCTTTCAGTTCCTTCTAAAATGTCAAGAAGGTAGGGAGAGGATTTTGATTTTTCTCTCTTTGAACGTTGTATATGTCCTTTCTTTATCTGTTTTACCCTTTCAGGTTGAATAAGTTCTGTTAAGGATTCATTAGGTACCCAGGTAAATAATTCATCTTCATTTTCATATTTCATTGCTTCTCTATAAAGTTCTGGATGCTGTTCGTAAAGCCAAATCCATTCTATTTTTTGTTGAAAGAAACAAAAGAAACAACCAGAACGACTACGGGCATATTCTCCTTTTTCTCCATCTACCTCAAATTCTATTTTTTCATAATATTTTGGAACGCCTATACCAGACTCACGGAGGGTTCGAAAAATATCTTCTCTCACCAATACATCTTCATTATCTAATAATTCAAAATCAATTTCAGTAGCTAAGGGATATTCAGTAGTTTTTAAAAAGTCAAAAACGGTCCTGTTAAACTCAGGAATTCCCAGATCAAGAGAATTAGAAATTTTCCTTTTTAATACTTTCTCTGTTTCAGCTTTGTTGTTTAAATTGAAATCAATAGGTTCATTTAATAAATTTACAAATCGGTCATACTTGTTTCCTTTGTGATAGGAATTTAGAAAGTCTTCAACTTGTTTTTGATTTTCTGGATTAAAGAATTTAGTCAGTACATCATTACTCCAGATATTTCTTCTAAAAGGAAAAATAGATTGGATATTTGATTCTCTTGATATATACCCCTCTCTTTCTTCATCACCTCTAATTCCTACATAAGAAATGGTGGGTTCTCCATTTACAAACTTCTCAAAAGGTTTTAATTTCATTAATGCGGTGCACCAACGTGCCTGAGGTGAGGGTAAATATCCTCTAAAAGATTTATAGTAATAATCAAAAGGATTTTCATTGGAGTTTTTTAATTCCTCATTCTCTAATTTTTTGATTTTCTTACCCAAATATGATTCCAGGTTCTCAATCAATTGATAGGTTTCATCCAGTTCCTTACCGGTATCGCAGAAATAATATTCAAAATTTAAAGTTGGGTATTTATCGTTGAGGTATATGGCTAAAGCAGCACTATCCTTACCTCCAGATATTCCCAATACGTGTCTTGGTTTACTCATTCTTCTCTAACTCTCGTTTCAACAGTGAAACTAATATAGGCATTTTAAGATTTTTATGTCCATCTAATTGCTTTGATATTTCCCGTAAGATATTTTCCATCTCAGCAGATTGATTTTTAGGAAACCTTATTATTTGACTTTTCCCTCCCTCTTCTTTAGATGTAAGATCTAATTTGAAAAGTTCTTCATTCTCATTGATTGCTACTTTATTCAGATCTACCAAGTTATCAAGCTCCCGAACATTAGTTGATAGCTTCTCCTTAAGTAACTTCTCATCGCTATCCTTAATTTTGTTTAAACCTTTGCCAATTAGGGCCTGTCCCAGAGACATTAAAAAACTATCCCTGTCATCCAAATTTGAATTTATCCTCCAAAGTAACATCTTATGTTTTGCGAGGGCTTCGTGTTCTTTGACCGACTCAAATCGTTCTTTTAAGATATTCTTATATTCTGGAAAATCAACTCTCTGATTTATTATTTCATTTGTAATAAAAATTTCAAAACGATTAAGTAGATCAGTAAAAGAGGCTTTTATTTCCTCAATTTTTTCCTGAAACTCTATAATGTATTCATCAAATAGTTTATTGTTAGATGCCAATTCATTTAAGGAAAAACCCAAAGCTTCAGGAATATCTTCAAAGAATGTCTTTTCAGGATCTTTTGCTTTACTAATTGCAGTTCTCAATTTTACGGCCTCTGCAGATATAGTTTTTGTAGTTTTTCCGAAATCGGTTAAATCCCTATAGAAAATAAGTAAAGGACGTATGCTTTCAATAAAAGAATCGGTATCTAAAGACTCCTTATTATCTTGTTGTAGAAAATCCCGATATTTATTAAACAAATTGAGCCTTAAATTATTTAATTCGAAGCTTTTGACATAATACTCTTTAGGATTTCTAGTCATCATATAAAGGGTATTGTCCTCTAAATAAGGAATAAACCCCTGGTCTCCATATAGGGCAAAATCTCCTCTTTTAAGAAAAAGAAATGTCGGTACCCAAAAATCTACAACTCCTTGTTTAAGCTTCAAGGGAGCCTCGGTTAGACGCTCTATGAACGAAACTATACTCTTTTTTGAAGTTTTAGCATCATTCAAGAAGTTATTGCTTATCTCCCATAACAGAGCAAAATCATCAGTTTGTGGTTCCCTTAGGGTATAACTTTCTCCTTTTTTATAATGAATACCAGTCTCTTTAAGAAGCGTATAATAAATAGTTTTTTCAGCTGGCCATTTATTTGCGTCAAATCCTAAATCTTCTTGCTCGTAATTATTTACTAAAGCCCGCCAATAGTTTCTTCGTGCAGTAGAAATTGCCGCTGAAACTTTATGCCTATTAAACAATTCATTGTTAATTCGCGGAGTAGCATTATAAATCTCCAAACATAAATTTGAAAGTGTCTTATTAAAGTCCCGCTTATTTTTTATTTTAAATTTATTCCCATTTGCATACCATTCCACTTTATCTGAATAAATACTATCCAAAACAAAATGGCTAAGTAAGGCTTCTTGACTTTTAATAATTGATTGTAATTCTTTGATGGCCACCCTGTCATTTTCATCTTTCATATCCTTAAGAACCTTCTTTGTCTTTTCAATCTCAAAGAGGGTTTCAAAAATGCCGGTTGTGTTTTGAAAATAACCAAACATTACCGCTTTATTCCTGCTATAAGTAATGATTTCCTGCTCATCAATCTGATTTTCTGTAAAAATCAAATTAATGACACCATCTATTTCCCCCTCTGGGATGGTAACAGTTGGTTCGTTGGTTAATTCAAATTCAAATAATCTCGGTGTACCAAGCTGATAAGTGACTGCCTTGGCTGTTATAAGAGGAAAATCAAAATGTGAATTCAATTGGGTTAATTGATCAAGGGAACTATCAATTCTCTGCTCAGCATCAGATATAGCTTTTTCAATATCAAGATCAGTTCCATCGAAAAGCTTAAAAGAATCATCAAAGGAAGTAAACCTTATTATCTTTACCTTCCTTAGAAACTCTATTGTGCTCTCTACCTCTTTACCTGAATATGAATGCTGGAAGTAATTGACAAAAAATGAGGTGTTTAATTTAGAGCCTTTCTTTGAAAAAATAGCTAGTAAACCAAGACTTTTTAGAAGTTTACCCGCAATCTCAATATTCAAATTTTCAACCGTTTCAGAACGTTCCAGTGCATCTTTGATAGCGGTCCAATTAGAATAATCAGGATTGGATTTACTTATAATTAACTGATAAAACTCAGTAAATAAATAATCGTAAATATCAGCTAACCCAAATTCGGTTTCATCACCTTCAATTTCCTGGAATTTAACAGATTTAAGAAAGGTGAATAAGGACCTTTCATTTTGACCATAACGTTGCAAAGCTAGAGCTAGGGTGTACCCACTTATTGCGGTAAGTGGAGATAACTGATTTTCTTCTTTACTTAAGTAATCAGAGTTTAAGGAAAAGAGATTATAGTCTAGAATTAACTTAGCATCACCTTTTACCTCATTTTCTTCTATGTTTGCACTATTTTTTCTTAAATAAGCTATGGCTAGAAATAATAGTTGCTCTACAGGTTCGTTAAAAGTTAAGTCCTTAAACCTACCTTTAACTTTTTTCCACTCATTTAAATTCTTCTCTGATAATTTATAACCATATGATTCAAAACTCTGATGAATGGAGGTAAGGAGAAGGATATTTCTTTTTGGTGAATTCACAAATTCAGCTAAACTCTGAATGAAATAGATTTCTTCTTCTGAACTATTTTTAGCGGCATATTCTAAAAACTTACCGAATTCATCTATTGCAATAACCAATAGACTATTTTGACTTTGCAATTTTTCATAACGTTGAAAAATACTATCAAAAAGCTGGCTATTATCATCTATATCTTGAGGCGCATTGAATTCTTGCTGAAGAGCAGTTTTTAAGGAAGAATATTCCCCGATAATTTTTACAAATTCTACCTGACCATTATAGATAGCCTTGAAATATTCCTTTTCACCTTTAAGAGATTTTTCCAATGCCCAGAAAAATGCTGATTTTCCTGTTCCGAATGAACCTATCAAATTAAAAGCATGCGACCCCTGATCAAAATCTTCGAAAATGGCATTAGCAGTCTTATTCGCATTCGGAGTCACTAAATAATCAATATTAAGGCTATTGTCCCTAATAATATTTACAGATGGGGAGAGATTATTTTTCATAGAATACATTCAGAATTTCTAAAGGCGATATACGCTTTTTCAACTGTAACTCTTTTATACCGGCTTCACTATTATAGGTAATATCGTTTCGGTTTTCGGTTATTTCCACTAACTTATCTTCCAATTTATCTTTATCAAAACAAAAGATATTACCCACACCTCTCTTATCAGAATATAAACTATTAAAGCTTATAGAATCACCGTAGTTCGGGTTACTTAAAATTGCATATAAAATCACTTCCCAAGGAATATTATCTTGAGCCGGATTTTCAACTCGATAAAGCTTTTGTTTTTGTTGGTTTAAACCAATTTCTCTTAAAAAAGAAAGTTCTGTCATTAATCCACTGTAATTATCTTCTTTATTTTTTTCTTTACCAACACCGTAGGTCCTAGTAAAAACCGAGAAATCTTTTTCTAATATTTTTGTGTTCTGAGAAGAATCTAAACTTCTCACATAGGCTACAAATTGTTCCCGAGAAAATTCAGGTTTTACCTTTCGAAATTCCCTAAATATTAAGTTATAAATTGTAGCGTGATTTTCCGCACAAAGTTTATAATGTAATAAGTACAATGTAGCTTCATTCTCCAAATAAGGATCCCAACCATTATTAGAAAATAACTTTTTGAATAAGGGATCAATGTCATTCTGTTCATTTGAAATTCCAAAAGCTTTTAACCAAAAACGTATGGAATTAACCATATTTCTACCAACCCCAAGAGTTACACCAGAATCATCTTTAAATCTTTCTCTAGTTGAAACGTAATCGAAACCCTTCTTTAGCCAAAATAGTCTACAATGAAAAGTATCATGGCCAGAAAATGTCATTTTATCAGTCATAGTTTTACAAAAATATAAGTAAATAACTTAATATTAGCCTATACAGAAACTAGTTTTACACTGTTTCTCCCCAATCGATAATTTATAAGTAAAAGTAACTTCTGTAACAGCTTGAATGTGCTTCATCAAAAAGTATTGTTAGTAAAACATTCATTAAACATTCAGTTTGTATTTCTACTCGAATTTACATCATCTCCTTCTTTCGGCTTATTTAGTTTGTGCTGTAATAATTCCATATCCTCACCTACTTTACGCTCGATAACCTTCGCGTATATTTGAGTGGTTGATAGCTTTTTATGCCCTAAAATTTTAGAAACTGTTTCTATGGGAACTCCATTTGACAAAGCAACCGTGGTTGCAAAAGTATGCCTGGCAAGGTGAAAAGTTAGGTTCTTTTTAATACTGCATTTTGCTGCAATTTCCTTTAAGTAACTATTTGCTTTTTGATTTGTGATAGTAGGTAACAGACTATTTTTTATCCGGCATTCTTCATTATTCTTATATTCCTCTAGCAAATTCATGGCCTTTGCAAGTAATGGCACCTTTACCTGATTGCCATTTTTTTCCCTTCTTGTAATTATCCATAATTTCTTATCTATTCCAATCACGAGGTTTTGTGGTGTAAGGAGTATAAGATCTCCAAAACTTATTCCGGTGTAACAACTAAATATAAAAAGGTCCCTTACTTTTTTCAGCCTGGGAATTTCCAGTTTAACTAATTCTATACCTTCCAATTCCTCGGGAGTCAAAAATCCACGCTCTCTACGTTCCAGATGCGGTTTAAATTTCACAAAAGGATCTTTTTCAATCCAATCCAGATGATAGGCCAGGGTTATCATCTTCCTCAAACGCTGTATGTGTTTCATAACAGCATTATGCTGAAGGTTCTTACGATAATGCCGCGGTTTTACAGCACGAAGGTAATTCTCAAATTTTACAATAAAACTGTAATCGAGTTCTTTTAGATAAAGGTCCTTCCTCCCATATACTTTTTTCACAAAACCTCTGATGTAATTTTGACTTGTAATATATAAGCGCGTAGTATTACGCTTTAATTTAGAAAACATATTATTGTTGTGATACTCGAAAATGTCTTCCAGAGAAAAAAGATGTTCTCTGTCTCCAAAGTAACGAGACTTGATAGTCTCCGCGGAAATAACGGCTCCTTCCATTCTCAAATCCTGATAACATTGAAATAATGTGGAACGCTCCTGTTCCAGAAACTGGTTGAGTTCTTTAGCATAGGGACTCTTGCCCATAAGCTTTTGTTTCTTGGGGTTCCAAAGTTCAACGTCCACCTTTCTCTTAAGGCTGATGTTTAATTTTCTACCGTTAATAGAGATTCTGGCGTAAATAGCGGTTTGATTCTCTATGGCTCGTTTGGAATAAATCCAAAATAAGACGGAAAATGTTGACTGAGTTCGCATAATTTGTGGTTTTAAGTTAGACAATGTTACGAAGTCAAACCACCATTATCAGTACAATTCAGGACATTAAGATAAGATTTTTCTGCTAAAAAAGTGTTGACGATCTGTGAACTTTTAAAGCGGTATCATTTGATATCATCCGATATCAAAAAAATTCAAAAACACTGAAAATCAATCAATTAACTATTTGTTAATTTATGTTAAAGTGTCAATCGTAGCCTCGCCAGGAATCGAACCTGGATCTAAAGTTTAGGAAACTTCTATTCTATCCGTTGAACTACGAGGCCAAAACTATAAAAACCTTTTATTATTATAGATCCAAAATTAGGACCCCGACACTGCGGGGCTATTCTATCCCTCAAAAAAGGTCAATATTTAAAAGCTTACTTTGAGAACCCACATCTTAGGTTTAGGATCCCGAAGCTTCGGGACTACTCTATCCGTTGAACTACGAGGCCTTGTAAGCGCAACAAAAATAATAATGTTTTCAGAAATTCATCATATTATAACTTAAAACTTCAGGCAGTTTCCAGGCTTTTTTTAACTTTAATTCGATTGTATATTTTGAAAATAAAATTTTATGAAAGTCTTTTTTCTAAGCCTGTTTACCGGTCTCATTTTTTTTGCTGCTACCTGTGACAGGGAAAAAACACAAGAACAAATGCAACTTACCGGAACTATAGAAAGCCAGGGGATTACTTCTTATCAATATGGCACCCACGTTTTGAATTCAGAAGATGATTTCTATGCTTTAAAAAGTGAAAAATTGAATCTGGACGAATTTATAGGTAAAGAAGTCAAAGTTTCAGGATCAAAAATAGAAGGTTACCCAGTAGATGGTGGCCCCGATTATATTCTGGTTACAGAAGTGAATGAGCAGTAGACTACTTTGCATTCCCAGATGTTATAAACTATTGTAGAAAATTAATTCAGTAGAGTTTCGCTATCTTTAACTTTTAATCAGAAACCTGCGTTATGAAGCAATATTTACTCTTTACTGTTTTACTATTTATCTCAACTTTAAATGGTAAAGCCCAAAATTCTAAAATTAGCGGAGACGCTTTTGCACATACCTATTCTATTGTAGCCCGCGATGCTAAAACCGGTGAAATGGCAGTGGGCGTTCAAAGTCATTGGTTTTCGGTTGGGCCTCTGGTAGCCTGGGGAAAATCTGGAGTTGGCGTGGTTGCCACGCAGTCTTTTGTAAATCCTGCTTTTGGTCCCGAAGGCCTTAAACTTTTACACGAAGGCTACACCCCGGAAGAAGCTATAGAAACACTTATTAATAACGATGAAGGTCGCGCTTTTCGGCAATTAGCCATTCTTGGAAAATCTGGGAAAAATGCAGCTTATACCGGCGAAAATTGTGTAGCTGAAGCCCTGCATATTACCGGAGATAATTTTTCGGTTCAAGCCAATATGATGCTTAATGATCAGGTAGTTCCTGAAATGGCAAAAGCCTTTACCGAAAATGTAAATCTGCCTTTAGCCGAAAGAGTCGTAGCCGTTTTGAAAGCTGCTCAAAAAGCAGGTGGAGATATCCGCGGAAAACAATCGGCAGCTTTAATCGTGGTTGGTCCCGATAAAATTGAAGAAGTTTGGAAAGATAAGAAAATAGACCTGAGAGTAGATGACCACGAAAATCCTATAGAAGAACTGGACAGACTGCTAAAAACTGCAAGAGCTTACGAATTTATGAACCGTGGCGATCTGGCTATGGAAGAAGGAAATGTAGAAAAAGCTTTGGAGCAATACGGCACTGCTGAAAGTATGTTCCCGGAAAACCTGGAAATGCGTTTCTGGAAAGCGGTGGCTCTTGCTAATAGCGATCGTTTACAAGAAGCGAAACAAATTTTTGATAGAATTTTTGATGAAGACGAAAACTGGAGAACAATGCTGAAGCGTTTGCCAAAAGCCGGACTTATAGATGTGAGCGAAGAGGAATTGGAAATGCTCACCAGGCAATCTTCTAAGAATTAGTACCTTTAAAACTTAAAATATTACTGTTATGAAAATCACTATAAATAAAATTTTTCTTGGAATTGCAGTTTTAGGACTTACTGCTTTTACATCCTGTAAAGAAGAAGAAAAAACACCCGAAACTAAACCAAATACTCAAATGACCGGGAACACAGCAGGTAGCGAAGAAACTCCAGATGTGAATCCTCCACATGGGCAACCCGGTCACCGTTGCGATATGCCGGTTGGCGCTTCTTTAACTGATGCTAACAGCACTGATACCCAACAGGAAATGACCTCTTCCCCTATTAGGATAAGACAGGATAAGCCTACTAAAAATCCTCCACACGGTGAGCCTTATCACGATTGCAGCATTCCTGTAGGAGGAGATTTGAAAGGTTAAATCTCTAAGATTTCTATAAATTAAAACGTCATTACGAACGGAGTGAAGTAATCTGCCATTAATTTCCAGATTGCTTCGGCCCTCGCAATGACGTTTACTTTTACTTTAGAAAGCCCTTAATCTAATCCGCCTTTTCTCTCGGCGTCTCTTGGTTCAGGCCAGGTCATTTGTTCGCCTGTTCTTCTGTTAATTGGTAAAACAGCTCTTTCTCTTGAAGTAGTTTCAGGATCCTCGCTCGCCATATAGGTCATAATTGCGGTTAAGATCACATTACTGCGAACATCATCAAAAACAATCTTATCATAGGTATCTAAATTGGTATGCCAGGTATAGTCCCAGTAAGACCAGTTTAAAGATCTTAACATAAATGCAGGCGCTCCGGCGGCCACAAAAGAAGCATGATCAGTTCCGCCGCTGGAAGGAGTTCCAGGGAAAGAAGTTTCAATCTCACCTTTTATTTCCTGTGGAACAGGTTCTAACCAACTTCCAATATAATCATAGGCGTGCAAAAATCCCTGCCCGCTAATATTTTTCACTCTTCCGGTTCCGTTATCCTGGTTAAATAGGGCCTGAACATTGGCTACAATTTCCGGGTTGTCCTTTACAAAAGCACGAGAACCATTAAGTCCCTGCTCTTCACTACCCCAATGCCCAGCAATAATAGTTCGTTTAGGGTTTGGATACAGTTTTTTAAGGATTCGCATCGTTTCCATCATCACCATAGTTCCGGTGGCATTATCGGTTGCGCCGGTTCCACCATCCCAGGAATCAAAATGCGCAGAAAGAATAACATATTCCTCAGGCTTTTCGCTACCTTCAATTCTGGCTATGGTATTAAAGGTTGGCACTTCACCCAGATCTTTAGATTGAGCAACTACTTTTATTTTCGGAGCGTTATTATTTTCGGCTAAACGATAAAGCAAACCATAATCTTCAAGAGCTAGATCTATAGTGGGAATATCATCGGTATAAGCACCAAAAACCTTATTCGCACCAAACCCGTGAGACCAGTTAGAAGTCACAATACCTGCTGCACCGGCTTCTTCTAAAGCTTTTGGCAATTCACGATAACCATAACCAGTGTTTTGGATTCGATTTCTCCAAAGAGAATCGGTTTCCTTTATGCTTTCCTGCATCTTTTTCAAGGATTTTTCAGTAGCCCATTCTTCCCAGTTATATGGAGGCCTCCCTGTAGGTTCGTTTACCGATATCATCACGAATTTCCCTTTAACCGAAGAAAGCATTTCGGCAAACGCAGTAGAGTCTGAAGCTTCCGGTAAAACCACCACCTCGGCAGTCACTCCTTTTTTTCCTGTAGAAGGGCTCCAGGCCAATTGCCTCCCACTTAAGGTTCTCACTCTTGGCTCAACAAGATCTATGTGGGTAATTCCTCGCTCCCAGCCTCGCCAGGTTCCATATTCCTGATTTTCGGCTGAAATTCCCCAGGTATCATATTTTTTCACCGCCCAATCGTGTGCGTTTTTCATTTGCGGGGTGCCCACCAATCGTGGTCCAACCACATCTACCATTTCGTGGGCAAGTTCTTCTAATTTCGAATTTTCATTGGCTTCCTTTACAATTTTGTCTACCATTTCTTCTTGCGCCTGCACCTGTAATGCACCGGCCACAAGGAATAAACTAAAAAGTGAACGTAAGTTTTTCTTCATTCTATTTTGATTAATATGTTAAGAATTGAGCCTAAAGATATCATTTATATTTTTTCAACTTCAGATGAATGCTTTACTGTTTTTAGCATTTTAACTATATTGGCTGTGCTTTTAAAAATTAAAACGACAATTCCTTAAATCGATGAAAAAACATCTACCCAACCCCCTCAAATTTAAATTTCATTTTCTCTTTTTAACATTAGTAGGTTTCAGTTTTATCGGTATCTCGCAAACAAGCGAGCTTTCCGTAGAAAAAATTATGCAAGATCCTAATTGGATGGGTACCTTCCCTTCTAACGTAAAGTGGAGTGCAGATAGTGAAACCATCTATTTTGACTATAATCCCGAGAAAAATACTAAAGATTCGCTTTATAAAATTGACTTGAGCAATACTTCAAAAATAAGCAAGGTAAGCCTTGAAGAAGAACGAAAGCTAATCTCCAGGTATGGCGATCTTAATAAAGATAGAAGTAAAAAAATATTCAGCAAAAAGGGAAACCTGGTTATTTATGATGTGAAATCTGGTGAAACTACCCAGCTATTAGATCTTTCTGAAAGTATCTCGAATGCCGAATTCATGGCAGATGAGAATAAAATTAGCTTCACCCTGGGCGACAATGCCTTTATTTACAATAGAAAAGCGGGTAGCATTAAACAGCTTACTAATATTAAAAGCGGTAAAGCAAAAGAAGAGAAAGAAGAGAAAATTTCAGATAAAGATGCCTGGGTAAGGGATGAAAATCTTGAACTCCTGGAAGTTGTAAATCAGCGAAAAACCGAAGAGGAAAATGAAGCAGCTTATCGTGAGGCCACGGCAGAAGAAGAGACCTTTACATTTTATCTGGAAGATCGCAATCTTAGCAGTTTACAGGTTTCGCCAAACGCAAAATTCGCAACTTTTAAACTCATTACCCGCGAAAATGGAGAAAACACCAATGTCCCAAATTATGTAGATGAATCGGGTTACACTGTAAATCTCCCTGCCCGCAGTAAAGTTGGGGAAAATCAAACTAAAGTTGAACTTGCTATTTATAACTTTCAAAAAGACACGGTTTATAACATAAAGACAGATGAATTACCCGGAATTACTGATCTACCCGATTACGTAAAAGATTATCCAGATAAAGAATGGAAAGAAACCGAAAGAGAAGTAGTTCCCACTACCGTTTATTTTTCAGAAAATGGGGAACACGCCGTGGTTAACATTCGTTCTAAAGACAATAAAGATCGCTGGATCGCTAAAATTAACCTGGAAACCGGCGATTTAAATATTTTAGACCGCCAGCGTGACGAGGCCTGGATTGCCGGGCCGGGAATTGGCTATACTTTTTATGGTGGTGAAGACATGGGCTGGTTACCAGATAATAAACATATTTACTTTCAAAGTGAAGAAACAGGATATTCCCATCTTTACCTGTTAGATGTTTCTTCTGGTAATAAAAAAGCGCTAACCGACGGCGATTTTGAAGTTTTTGATCCAGAACTTTCAAACAATAAAAAACATTGGTTTTTAACGACTTCCGAAGTTGGACCCGGCGAACGTCATTTTTATAAAATGCCGGTTATGGGCGGTAAGATGGAAAAACTCACTCAAATGGAGGGTAATAATAATGTTTACCTTTCTCCCGATGAAAAAAACATGGCCATTTTACATTCCTATAGCAATAAACCCTGGGAATTATATTTAAAGAAAACGAAAGCAAATGCGGAAGCCAAACAATTAACCGAAGGACAATCTGAAGCATTTAGTAACTACGAATGGAGAGAACCCGAATTAATAGAATTTGAAGCCGAAGATGGCGCTATGGTTCCCGCCAGGTTATATAAACCGGAAGCAGATGTAAAAAACAATGCTGCAGTAGTTTTTGTACACGGTGCAGGATACCTGCAAAATGCGCACAAATGGTGGAGCAGTTATTTTAGAGAATATATGTTCCATAATTTATTAACCGATCTTGGCTACACCGTAATAGATATCGATTACCGCGGAAGTGCAGGTTATGGTCGCGATTGGAGAACAGGAATCTACCGCCATATGGGTGGAAAAGACCTCTCTGACCAGGTTGACGGCGTGGAATATTTAATAGAAAATCATGGAATAAACCCTGAAAAAGTCGGAATTTATGGAGGAAGTTATGGCGGTTTTATCACCTTAATGGGAATGTTCACAGAGCCTGAAACTTTTAAAGCCGGTGCAGCACTAAGATCGGTAACCGATTGGGCACATTATAATCACGGCTACACTTCTAACATTTTAAACGAACCGGCAGCCGATCCTATTGCTTACAGAAGATCTTCTCCCATTTATTTTGCTGAAGGCCTTGAAGGTGATTTACTGATTGCCCACGGAATGGTAGATGTTAATGTTCATTTTCAGGATGTAGTAAGACTTTCACAACGTCTAATCGAACTAGGCAAAGAAGACTGGGAAATGGCAATTTATCCCGTAGAAGATCACGGCTTTGTAGAACCCAGCAGTTGGACCGATGAATATAGAAGAATTCTTGAATTGTTCAACGAAAGCCTTTTAGACTAATGGATATTGAATTTGTAAGAAACCAATTTCCGGCACTGGAAAGGGAATTCACTTTTATGGATAACGCAGGCGGTTCACAAACTTTAAAAAAAGTAGCAGAACGCATCAGCGGGTATTTATTACATCATAATGTTCAGCTGGGTGCTTCTTATAAAGTTTCCCGTGAAGCCGGGGAAAAACTCACCTACGCCACCAAACAGGTAAGTAAATACATAAATGCGGGCAGGCCAGAAGAAGTGGTGATTGGACCTTCTTCTTCTATGCTTTTACGAATTTTAAGTATTTGTATTAGCAAACAATGGCAGGAAGGTGATGAGGTAATTGTGACCAATACAGATCACGAGGCAAATGTTTCTCCCTGGACAGATTTAAAGGAAAAAGGAATAAAAGTAAAAATCTGGAAGGCAAATCCTGAAAGCCTTGAATTGGAAATAAACGACCTCAACAAGTTGCTGACCAAGCGCACTAAGTTAGTAGCCGTAACCCACGCTTCTAATATTTTAGGAAGTATAAATCCAATTAAAGAAATTGCAAAAACCGTTCATAAAGCTGGCGCGCTTATTTGTGTAGATGGCGTGGCTTATGCACCTCATAGACGTGTAGATGTTAGAAAACTGGATGTAGATTTTTATGTATTTAGCTGGTACAAGACCTATGGCCCGCATTTAGCAGTAATGTACGGAAAGTACAATCAGTTGTACAAAATGGATGGCATAAACCATTATTTTTTCACCAAAAAAGATGTTCCCTATAAATTTCAGCCCGGAAATCTCAACTTTGAACTCACTTATAGCTTACTGGGAATTACAGAATATTTTGAACAGCTATTTAAGCACGAATTTCCCAGGGAGAAAAAGATCGATTTTCAGCAAAAAATGGATAAGATCTTTGAACACATAGGGCGCCATGAAGAACGAATTAGCAAACCCCTGATTAATTATTTAGCTGAACATCCAGACATTAAAATTATTGGTAAAGATACTGCCGATAGGGAAAAAAGAGTACCCACAATTTCATTCGTACACAGTAAGATGAAAAGTGATGAAATTGTTGAAAAAGTAGATGATTATCGTATCGGGATTCGGTTTGGAGATTTTTACGCCAAAAAACTAATTGAAGACGCCGGTTTAAAAGAAAAAAACGGCGTGGTAAGAGTTAGCCTGGTTCACTATAACTCCCTGGATGAGGTAAAAAGATTGATTTGGGTTTTAAAGAAAGTGATTTAGTAAATTCCCAGTAAACTTATTCTAATTGATAATAATTAGAAATCCTTATTTAGTTTCGTCAAGCTGTCCTGAAGCGTCGGTATTGTTTCAGACTTTATCCCGAATGAACTTGGGGATTCTAACATGTTTGATTCTGAAATAAATTCAGAATGACGGTTCCTTTTTTGGCTAAATTGTTTGAAAGAAACGTCATTACGAAAGGAGTGAAGTAATCTATATATCTTTTACTACAAATCGAAAGACTACTTCTCCCACTAAAAACCGGTATCGTAATGACGAACCTCTTCAATTTTGAGACCTCTAATTAAGTATATCCGCTAAAAACCAAACTATCCTAAAGCTTGCTTCAGGTCGTTTATTAGATCTTCTTCATCTTCAATTCCTACACTTAACCTAATAAGAGAATCTACCACTCCGGTTTTTTCTCTTTCTTCTTTCGGGATAGAAGCATGAGTCATACTTGCAGGATGTCCGGCCAGGGATTCTACGCCGCCAAGCGATTCTGCCAAAGTGAATACTTTTAATTTTTCTACAATCTTTGTAGCACTTTCCAGGGTATTTTCTTTAGTGGTAAAAGAGATCATCCCGCCAAAACCTTTCATTTGTTTTTTCGCGATATCATGGTTGGGATGATCTTCAAATCCGGGCCAATAGACCTTTCCTATTTTTGGGTGTGATCTTAAAAATTTCGCTACTGTCTCTCCATTTTCACAGTGACGTTGAATTCTAAGATGCAGCGTTTTTATTCCGCGTAAAACCAAAAAGCTATCCTGCGGTCCGCAAATAGCACCGCTCGCTTTTTGAATAAAATAAAGTTTTTCAGCTAAGTCTTCATCTTTCACCACCAGGCTACCCATTACCACATCGCTATGGCCGCCTAAATATTTTGTAGCGCTGTGCATTACAATATCGGCTCCCAGGCCTAGAGGTTGTTGTAAGTATGGAGTAGCGAAAGTGTTATCTACCGCCAGCAACAAATTATTTGCTTTCGCGATTTTAGAAACCGCTTGAATATCAATAATATTCATCATCGGGTTAGTGGGCGTTTCAACCCAAAGCAGTTTAGTATTTTCGTTGATGTATTTCTCAATATTGCTAGCTTCACCCATCACGATAAAATGAAATTTAATCCCCATTTTTTCAAAAATGGAAGTAAACAAACGATAAGAACCGCCGTAAAGATCGTTGGTAGTAATAATTTCATCCCCGGGCTTAAAAAGCTTTAAAACAGCATCTATTGCTGCAAGGCCAGAACCAAATGCAATACCAAATTTACCATTCTCAATACTTGCCAAAGACTTCTCGAGGGCGGTTCTTGTAGGATTTGCACTTCGCGAATATTCATATCCTCTGTGACCACCGGGCGTACTTTGCGAATAGGTAGTGGTTTGATAGATTGGCGGCATTACAGATCCAAATGCCGGATCTATATTTTCCTGGCCTCCATGTATTGTTTTGGTATTAAATTTCATAAGTCTTCGGTTTATAGCAAATGTAGCAGGCTCATTGTGTTTAAGCAAAATAGGTTTATCTTTATTCAAGTATTTAACAGCCTCCTATATGTATCAAAAATTATTTCCCATTATAGCGATTTTTCTCTTATTCACCTCCTGTCGCGACGAAAAAACTGATTCGCGGGTAAAACAGGTTAAGGGTGATACCGAAGCCTTAAGCTTTTACGACGAAGGTCTCTTACCTAAAGATTTTGAGGCCTGTAAAACCGGAAATTGCCCTAAAATTAGAGTGAATTATTTAAAGTTTAGGGAAGATCGTGAAGCTGCACGGGCTATGAATCAATACAACGAAAAAATTCTTACTATAATATTCAATAATACCGAAGAAGACACCAATGCCGAGAATATAAAAGCAGCGATAGAAGAATTTATTACTGATTACCAGAATTTTAAAAATGATTTCCCAAGTTCCGAAGCCGGCTACGAAATTGAAATTTCACAATCGGTTTTAAGTCAGACAAAAAATTTACTGGTATTAGAGACCGATTTCTATATTTTTACCGGCGGCGCTCACGGTTACGGTGCTAAACGTTTTGCTAATTTTGATGTTACTTCAGGTGAATTGCTGGAAAAAGACGATTTATTTTCAGACCTCGAGCCTTTTAAAGATTTTGCAGAAAAAGAATTCAGAAAAAAATATAAAATTCCGGAAGGAGAAAACATCAATGCCAAAGGATTTTTCTTTGAAAATGATAAATTTGCGCTTCCGGAAAATATAGCCGTTACCAAAAATCGGGTGATTCTGGTCTATAATCGTTATGAAGCTGCCAGTTATGCGGAAGGAGAATTGAAATTATCTATTCCGAAGAACAAAGTAGCACAATGGCTTATTTACTAAACTAAACCACCATGAAAAAAGTTTATCACCTCTCTAGCTGCAACACCTGCCAAAAGATTTTAAAGGAACTGAATTTGCCTGATTCTTTTGAGATTCAGGATATCAAAGAGGAAGAAATCACCAAAGAGCAACTGGAAGAGATGGAAGCGCTTGCAGGAAGTTATGAAGCTTTATTTAGTCGAAGAGCACGTCTCTATCGCGAAAGGGAATTGAATAAAAAAGAGCTTTCTGAAGCTGATTATAAAGAGCTTATTCCGGATCACTATACATTTCTAAAAAGGCCAGTGATTATCAATAATGATGAAATTTTTATAGGAAATTCTAAGAAAACCGTCGCGGCGGCCAAAGCAGCCGTGCATGGATAACCAACGTATTTTGGCAATTTTCGCAGCCATTGGCGCAAGTGCGATCTACGGACTCAACCACACGATTGCCAAGGGCGTGATGCCTACTTATATTGAACCTTTTGGATTTATCTTTTTAAGAGTTGTTGGTGCAGCTGTACTATTTTGGGGAATTAGCTGGTTAGGGCCCAAAGAAAAGATCGCTACTTCTGACTGGCCAAGAATTTTAGGCTGTGCGATATTTGGAATGGCAATTAATATGTTGTTTTTCTTTAAAGGTTTAAGCCTCTCTACTCCAATCAACAGTTCGGTAATTGTTACGCTTTCACCGGTTATGGTGCTTATCCTGGCTTCTATTCTAATAAAGGAGCGCATAACTTTACTCAAAACCCTTGGAATAATTGTTGGTTTAGCGGGGGCTTTGGTATTGGTGCTTTTTAGTACCGATAGTACCGGCAATGCCCCAAACATTCCTTTAGGAAATATTCTTTTTATAGTAAACGCTTTTAGCTACGGACTTTACCTCATTTTAGTAAAACCACTTACCAAAAAATATCATGCGCTTACTTTAATGAAATGGTTATTTTTTATAGGAGTTCTTATCAATTTCCCCATCACCATTAGTGAATTCACCGAAGTAAACTGGACAAGTTTGCCGTTTGATGCTATTTGGAAGATGGCTTTTGTGGTAGCAGGAACCACTTTTTCTACTTATTTACTTAATATTTATGCTTTAAAACAACTTTCGGCATCCACCATAAGTGTATTTATTTATCTCCAACCACTAATCGCGATTACGTATGCGATTTTGACCGGTGCCGATGAGCTTAATATGGTAAAAGCAGTAGCGGCAATTTTGGTATTCGTAGGCGTT